>JAEEGL015056349.1_pt1 | contig 97265 bp, 89 predicted proteins | sample 9134231 | NCBI WGS metagenome assembly JAEEGL01 (sample SAMN16246548, study PRJNA631951) | gut metagenome | biome: gut microbiome; feature: rumen; material: fiber-attached | host: Bos | place: Iran: Karaj | collected 2018-10 | reverse complement strand
TGACCATCCATTAAAACATATTATTAAAAATAATAAACTAATAATTATTCTTTTCATTTTTTCTCCAAGCACCCCAGTGCGGGCGTCCACATAACAATTCTTCTCCATATCCAGCATAATATTCTTATCTTGTATTTTTATCCGTAATAAAAAATCCGCTGAAAAACCTATATCTCTATATTACCATAATTTGCAAATAATTCAAGGGTCTTAGGCGTATCCGTATAAGATTCCAAGCATGCGTAGCTTTTCCTACCTGAAAAAGACTTGCACGGATGGAGCCCGGGTACCTTTTATCTTGTATTTTTATAGAAGACTTATAGCAATAAATTCAAAATTTTCATCACAATCACAAAAAAAATCCCCCGCCAGAACAAACCGACGGGGGTTAATTGTCATTCAGGTAACCTTAATTACAGGGATGCGTGGCATGTACGTGCGATGACGTCGTCCTGCTGTTCCTTTGTAAGGTTGATGAAGCGAACTGCATAACCTGAAACGCGAACTGTGAAGTTTGCATATTCCGGCTTTTCAGGGTGAGCCTGGCAGTCCTTGAGCTTTTCTACGCCGAATACGTTTACGTTCAAGTGGTGTGCGCCACGATCGAAGTATCCGTCCATTACGTTTACAAGGTTTTCTACGCGCTCTGATTCATCGTGTCCCAAAGCATCCGGGTTGATTGTCTGAGTGTTTGAGATACCGTCGAGTGAGTATTCGTATGGAACCTTTGCAACAGAGTTAAGGGACTTTACGAGACCCTTTGTTTCTGCACCGTATGATGGGTTTGCTCCAGGTGAGAATGGCTCGTGTGCCTTGCGTCCGTTTGGAAGGGCACCTGTTGCCTTTCCGTAAACAACGTTTGATGTAATTGTAAGAATGGAGGTTGTAGGCTCTGCGTTGCGGTATGTGTGGTGCTTCTTGATCTTTCCGATGAATGTCTTGAGGAGCCACTTAGCGATTTCGTCTGCACGGTCGTCATCCTGTCCGTAGCGTGGGAAGTCACCTTCAATCTGGAAGTCGTATGCCATGTTAGGAGCAAAGATCTTTTTGCCCTTCTTGTCTGTGATGTCGATGTCGCGGCGAAGAACCTTAACCTTTGCATACTTGATTGCAGAAAGTGAATCAACAACATGGCTGAATCCTGCGATACCTGTAGCAAATGTGCGGCGTACATCAGTGTCGATAAGGGCAAGCTCTGCAGCCTCATAGTAATATTTGTCGTGCATGTAGTGGATTGCGTTGAGTGTATTTACATACAGACCTGCAAGCCATTCAAGCATGATGTCGTACTTGTGCATTACCTCGTTGTAGTCAAGGTATTCGCTTGTGATTGGTGCCATTTCCGGTCCAACCTGAACACCTGGTGTAAGTCCTGCCTCTTCATCCTTACCGCCGTTGATGGCGTAGAGAAGTGCCTTTGCAAGGTTTGCACGTGCTCCGAAGAACTGCATCTCTTTTCCAGTCTGTGTTGCAGAAACGCAGCAGCAGATAGAATAGTCATCACCCCAAACAGGGCGCATGATGTCGTCGTTCTCGTACTGGATTGAAGATGTATCGATTGAAATCTTTGCGGCATAGTTGCGGAAGTTCTTTGGAAGTCTCTTTGAGTAAAGGACTGTGATGTTAGGTTCTGGTGATGGTCCCATGTTCTCCAGGGTGTGGAGGAAGCGGAAGTCGTTCTTTGTTACCATTGAGCGTCCGTCCTGTCCAAGGCCTGCTACTTCAAGTGTTGCCCAAATCGGGTCACCGGAGAAGAGCTGGTTATAGCTTTCGATACGTGCAAAGCGAACCATGCGGAACTTCATGACGATGTGGTCAACAAGTTCCTGTGCCTGTGATTCTGTAAGGATGCCGTTCTTGATGTCGCGTTCGATGTAAATGTCAAGGAATGTTGCGATACGGCCTACAGACATGGCTGCACCGTTCTGTGTCTTGATTGCGGCGAGATAACCGAAGTAAAGCCACTGGAATGCTTCCTTGGCGTTCTTTGCAGGCTTAGAGATGTCGAATCCGTATGATGCGGCCATTTCCTTCATCTGACCAAGAGCCTTGATCTGCTCTGCAACTTCTTCACGGAGGCGGATTACATCATCAGTCATTGTACCATCACCGATGTTTGCAAAATCCTTCTGCTTCTGTTCGATAAGGAAGTCGATACCGTAAAGTGCGATGCGGCGGTAGTCACCAACAATGCGTCCGCGTCCATATGTATCCGGCAAACCAGTCAAAATGTGAGCTGAACGTGCCTTGCGGATTTCCGGTGAGTATACCTGGAATACTGCGTCTGAGTGTGTCTTGTGATATTCTGTGAAAATCTTGTGCAGTTCGGCATTTGGCTTGTAACCGTACATCTCACAGCTCTGTTCTGCCATGCGGATTCCACCAAACGGCATGAATGCCCTCTTAAGAGGCTTGTCTGTCTGGAGACCAACTACCTGCTCAAGGTTCTTTCCATCCTCGCAGATGTAGCCAGGCTTGTGTGATGTAATTCCAGTAACAATGTCTGTGTCAAGGTCAAGAACTCCAGAACGCTCCTTTCCATCAAGTCCCACAGACTTCTTGTTGTGCTCTTCTTTCTGAAGACGCTGCAACTCAGCAAACAACTTGTTGGTTACATCTGTTGGACCAGCAAGGAAGCTTGAATCACCGTCAAACGGTGTATAATTCAGCTGTATGAATTCACGGACGTTTACTTCGTCCTGCCAAAGGCGACCTGTTTTGAAGCCTTTCCATTCTTCTCGTTCGATCATCTTGAACCCCTTAAAATATAGTTGTATATAAACAATAGTTAGTTTTCCGGCCGCTGGTTGCGGCGACCATAAGCAGATTTTTCAACCTGTTTATATTAGAGAATATAACTCATTTAGTGAAAAGTATCAACAGATTTTAATCGATTTTTAATTTATTTTACATCTTTATCTAGCGTACTTGTAAATAGAATCACCACAATTTACGCTTTATTTAGTGCATCTCCGATTGTATTTATATGCAGTTTCAATTGAATAAGTATACAATTATTAAATTATACTTAATATGTCAGATTAAGATAAAAGCTGAGAAATGAAGGTTGAAAGTTTTGAATTGTCACACCCGATAGAATTCAATTTGCTTGGTTGACACGGGTAAAAAACACATGATATGATTTTTCAAAAGGAGAAAAAAGATGAAAAAAGTATTTGCGATTATCTGTTTGTTTTTATGTGTCACACTTTTTGCATGTGCAGGGGGGAATGGTTCCAAGACAAGTAAACTGGTCGGAATCTCCATGCCAACAGAAAATCTAGAACGGTGGAAGCTGAACGGTCAGGACATGAAGGCCCAGCTTGAAAAATCAGGTTATACGGTTGACCTTGCGTTTGCAGACAATGATGTGTATACCCAAATCAGTCAGATTAAAATGATGATTGAAAAAGACTGCAGGGTTCTTGTGATTGCACCGGTTGACTTTTATTCCCTTACCGATGTCCTCAAGTCAGCAAAGGAAAAGGGAATCACGGTCATATCACACGACCGTCTGATCATGGAGTCGGATGCTGTCAGCTACTACATCACATTCAACAGGTATAAGATTGGCATCGTTCAGGCTGAATACATCCTTGACCGTCTGAACATCAAAAAGCACTCAAAGAAAAATCCGATATTCATGGAATTCTTTGCCGGCGACTACAGGGACAGCAGCGCCAACACATTCTTCGACGGAGCCATGGAAGTTTTAAAGCCATACATCGACAAGGGGATAATCGTGTGCCCCTCGGGACAAACATCAATACAGCAGTGCTCTACTCCAGAATGGTCAACGGAAGAAGCACAAAAGCGCATGAAAAACATGATTGTTCTAAACGGATACGGTCCCAAAAACAGAAGGCTTGATGCTGTGTACTGCACAAATGACTCAACGGCCTTAGGAGTGACAAACGCACTTCTTGAGGCAGGATACACTGCGGATAACATTCCTATAATCACAGGGCAGGACTGCGACATCGCCAATGTACGGAACTTAATCAAAGGAACACAGTCAATGACAGTCATCATGGACACAAAGGATACCGTTTCGATGACAGTCAAAATGGTCGATGCAATCATGAAGGGAAAGAAGCCCGAGGTAAACGACAAAAAGAATTACAACAACGGAAGCGGATTCATGCAGTCATACCTCTGCGATCCGACAATCGTCACAAAAGAAAACTACAAGTCCATTTTGATTGATTCAGGATATTACACGGAAAACGACCTGATGATAATCAACGATTATTCAGATCTTATTGGGAAATGCATCATCGTGGACAACAATTGGGCGGGGGCAGGCTACTATTTCAAGGAGCGACAGAAAGACGGCTATCTGATTGAAGCCATTACCTTTGGAAGCGGCGTATATATTGCGGGCACAGAAGATTTTGTCTGCAAGGAAAACAACGGCGTCATCAACATAGACGGAAGCAGGAAGTTCGTCCTCAAAGACGGAGACCTAAGGTTCTTTTTCAACGGCAAGGAGCAATACATAGTATTCATCGAGGACTGGGAAGAACAGGGACCTGTCACTGTGAAATAAAATAGGAATCGAACTTTCTAACAACATTCAACTTTTACAATAAAATAAAAGGGGACTTTACAGGAAACAAATCCTATAAAATCCCCTTCTGTGTTTTATGCACTCAAACTAGGCGTTGAGTCTCCTCTCCAAATCATGTCGCGGGCAAGCCCGCTAACCAGTTTACTTGCGTAAACTGGCATACACAATCTAAGCGTTGAGTCTCTTATCAAGGTCATCAAGAATGTCCATAAGCTCCTTTGGAAGGTGCTTGCCGAACTTTGGATAGTGGTTTTCGCGGACGTCCTTGACTTCCTTCTTCCATCCTTCAACATCAACCTTGAGGATTTCAGGAAGAGTCTTCTTGTAGTAGTCTGCCAGACCGTCTGTGTTGATTGCTCCTTCTTTCGGCATGAATCCGATTGGTGTATCAATATAGTTGTCCTTTCCGTCGCAGCGGTCGAAAATCCAAGCGAGAACGCGGCTGTTGTCACCGTATCCCGGCCACATGAATCCACCTGGAAGCTCCTTGTTGTCGTCATCCTTGCGGAACCAGTTGACGTAGAAGATCTTTGGCAGCTTGTCTTCTGTTGACTTCTTGCCAATGTCGATCCAGTGCTGGAAGTAGTCGCCCATGTTGTATCCACAGAATGGAATGATTGCGAACGGGTCGCGGCGGATCTTTCCAACTTCGTCAGCGTTGATTGTAGAAGCGGCTGTGATTTCTGAACCTACGATAGAACCAAGGAATACACCGTGGTTCCAGCTGCGTGCCTGATGTACCAGAGGTACTGTTGACGGGCGGCGTCCACCAAAGAGGATTGCAGAGATCGGAACACCCTTTGGATCTTCCCAGTCAGAGGCGATGCATGGACACTGTTTTGCAGGTGCTGTAAAGCGTGCGTTGGGGTGAGCGATGCATTCTGCCTTGTCCTTGGGGTTCTTGTCGTTTGCCGGACATGGCTTTTTGTTTCCGTGCCAGTCAACGATTTCCTTGCCCTTTGGAGCATAACCGATGCCTTCCCACCAGATGTCTCCGTCTTCGGTAAGACCACAGTTTGTATAGATTGTATTCTTTTCTGCAGAGATGAGGGCGTTCTTGTTTGACTGGGCTGATGTTCCTGGAGCAACACCAAAGAAACCAGCCTCGGGGTTGATTGCGTAGAGGCGTCCGTCTTCACCGAACTTCATCCATGCAATGTCATCACCGATTGTCTCAACCTTCCATCCAGGAATTGTTGGAATGAGCATGGCAAGGTTTGTCTTTCCACAGGCAGACGGGAAAGCACCAGTAACATACTTTACCTCACCGTCTGATTCGCGTGTAAGCTTGAGGATGAGCATGTGTTCTGCAAGCCAGCCTTCATCACGTGCAAGAACTGTAGCGATGCGGAGTGCGAAACACTTTTTGCCCAAGAGTGCGTTTCCACCGTAACCTGAACCATAAGACCAGATCAAGTGCTCCTCTGGGAACTGTGAGATGTATTTGTGTTCTACGTCAGCGCATGGCCAGATGCCGTTGTCCTTTTCGCCATTGTTGAGTGGCTTACCGACAGAGTGCAGACATGGAACGAATTCTGCGTTTGGATCTGCATTGAAGATGTCCCAGACTTTCTTTCCTGCGCGTGTCATGATGTCCATGTTCAAGACAACGTATTCTGAGTCTGTAACTTCAACACCGTTCTTTGAGATTGGAGAACCGAGCGGTCCCATGCAGAAAGCCTGAACGTACATTGTGCGTCCGTGCATGCATCCCTTGTAGAGGCCCTTCATGGTTGCCTTGAGTTCTTTCGGGTCAATCCAGTGGTTTGTAGGACCTGCATCATCTTCTTTTACTGAAGAAATGAAAGTGCGTGATTCAACACGTGCTACATCAGAAGGAAGAGAGCGGAAAAGGAAGCAGTTCTCTTTTGCCTTCAATGGGGTTGCCAGACCGGCATCCACACATTTTTTCATAAGGCGGTCATACTCTTCAGTTGAACCGTCAACTACAACAACATTGTCGGGTTCACACATGTCGATGCATTCCTGAACCCATGCCTTGATTTTTGGATGTTTGATATCCTCGAGGGTCAAACTCATACAGGTACTCCTATAGTTAAGGAAATGAAAGATGAAACAGATGTCTTAACAACGTAACAGAGCTGTTTTCAGCAGTGCCAGGCACTAACTCCACTCCTTACCGCTATAATATACCCCAAAATCGCGTTAAGTTCAACTAGGCAAACCGACTTATCTCCACCACCGCCTAATTGACTAAAAATGACCAGTCAACATCGTCAAGGTCTTTTAGCGCATCCTCAAGTTCCTTTGAATATGAATCCCAGTCGAATCCTTCCACAAAGAACAATGAATCATCATCGTCATTTGCAGTTTCTTCAGCTTTATCCGAATTTTCCTCAAGCTCAAGCCCAACATCAAGGTCATCCATGTCATCAATGCCTTCAGAATCCTGGACCTGCTCATTCAATGTTTGCCCAAATTTTTCGGAGACATATTCTGAAAAGAGTTCTGTCTCGTACCAGCTTATCTTTATGAATCCCAGGCTGTCGATTGTATCATAATCTTCTGTCTTGAATTTTCCGAACTCCCTGATTTTGTCCAAAACTTGACCGTGAATGTTTTTCCTTTCGTAATCGTTTTTTGTAACAACTGACTTGATCAGTAGCTTACATCCGTAGGCCAGTTTCTTTAATTCCATGTATTCATCTGCCATGCAGGTCAATATGTTCAGTTCCGCCTTTCCTCCGTCATAGAACAAGGCCACACAGTCTTCCTCATTTTCCACAAGACCGAAAAACACCTCGTCACCACCGACAAGCCGGACATCAAAAACCACCTGGTCAAATTCATCCTGCAATCCAACAGGCAAGGCAACGGCCAATGAAGTCAACGCAAAAATCATGCACAAAAAAGAAAAAAGCCTTTTCATATGTCCTCCAACAAGATTCCAGCAAAAAGTGCCAGGCCCAAATGGCATAAGGTGATTGCCTATTGTATCATGCACGAAGGATAAAGTAAATCAGGCAGTTTTAGACAGGAAATCAACTATTTTCTGTCTAAATTCGCATAAATTTCTGAAATTTAGACACATTTTCCCCTATTTTCTGTCTAAAATCGTAAAAAGCTGTACGGTCTCCTCTTTACCCCTCACTTGGCAAGTCCATATAAAGCTGATATAATTTATTGAAAGGAGAAACAAAAATGAACGGCAAGGACAAGATACGAAGCGCATGCACTCTGATTTTGGGATTTGTCTTTCTTACGGCAACGATATTGGGGTATTACAAGGAACCAATCAACATGAGCGAATACTGCTTTATTTCCGGAATGACGGTGGGCCTTATCCTCATTGCATCCTTTTTCTATTCTCTTGCGAAAAAAAGGTTTTTCCCTGAATGGATTTATGCCGACTGCATGATAACGGTTTTCGTAATATTCCTTGCAACCATAATACTGCGCCTTAACCTTGACGGAGCATTCGTGGTCATTCACATTGTAAATCCAATACTGCTGTTTTTATATTGGGCAGTTTTCTGCAACCACAACAGGATAAAGAAACACCTGTTGATTGCAACCTGCCTTGTTTTCCCACTGGTTTATCTGATGATTGCAAAAATCGTTCAGCTTGCAACAGGTAACTGTCCTTTCCCGGCTGTCCTCATATTTGAAGGAAATCCACTGCATCTTGTGATTGTTTACATCGTTGCTGTGTGCCTTATTTATTTGCTGCTGAGTTTTATCCTTCACTTCATCAACAGGGTCATACACAAAAAAACTCCCCAGTAATATTCTACCGGGGAGTCATGGAGAACCTAGGACAGTTTGCTTTTAACGAAGAATCTCTGTTCCTGAGTAATCGCGGTTAAGCTGGGTTGCCCTCAGTTCAATAACTCTATAGAACATGGCAAGCTCCACATCAGTCAGAGAGAAATCTGCCTTTCGTGATGCCCAAACCTGCTGATCATAATCGTACTTTCCGACTATATCTCCGTTCTTATTCTTGAAGACAATCATCTTGGTATTCTCATCTACACTTCCCGTAATTCCCTTTTCCATGAAAATCATTACCTGACGGCTAATTCTGTAATCATAGTCATAAATCAGACCGTAAGAATTCTTGCGTCCATAGGTGATTTTGCTCTTTGTGGCATTTTTTTCCAACTCAGCTATTCTCTCATCTTCTTTGGCCTCTACATATTTAATTGCTATGTTTTTCCAGCCACCACAATAAATTCCCGTTTTGGCACGCATAAGTTCAGTCTTTGACAAGTCTATCTTCTCATAAAGCAGAGAGATGTCCAAAGCATCCGTATTTAATCCTCGTGCAGACTCCCAGCATTGATTCTTGAGGTCATAGGTGTACCAGCCTCCTGTTATCATGCTTTGAATGCTTACCCAGTCTGGATTTTTAGCGGATTTCATTATGGTATAAGAACCGAGAGTCTTCTTGCCCGCCGGAAGTTCTATATGCACTGCATCAGGGTCGTATGGAAGTCCATATTCATTTAATGCAGCGGCAGAAGTTTGTGCTTGAGGGACAGGTTCTTCCCTTGCTTCATTTACCTGAGGTCCAAGAGGAGCTCCCGTAAAGTCGCGGTTGAGTTTTGTCTTTGAAAGGTCTATCCTGCTGTAGAATTTGGTAAAGTCAATTTCCGCTTCCTTAATCCTGTCGTGTGTCACCCAAAGCCAGCACTGTTCCTTCCAGTCATAGCAGCCATAGGGACCCTGTTCCATGATATAGAAATAAATGTAGTTGTCTTCTGGGATTCCCAGGATACCTGAATTAAAATAACTGGATGCATCAAATTCAATTTGTTTGCCGTTAAAAGCAGCATTCGGATCGTATGGAAGGCCGTAGCTGTTTGTATTGGCTGATGCAGATGAAGCAGATTGCCTTGTCACAGTCCTTTCAAATTCAGACACACGTGAAATGATAGAAGATACCGTAATGCCGGGTATACAGTCCATCCAGCGGTAGCGGTTTGTTGAGTCGATGTAGAAAATCTGTGCAACAGATTCTATTCTACCATTGAATCCAGCTGCCCACCAGTAATATTCCTCACTGTCAAGACCGATGGCAAGTTCTGATACGGCAAATACCTTGTCCGCAAAGGCCTGGTCGTAAGAATTTCCCAGGGAATACTTTAGCATGGAATTAAACTGTTTGGTTGCACTCATGCGGTCGCAGGCAAATTTACTGTCTGTAATCACAAGGTCAATATTCCTGAATTGTGTAGAAGCGGCCATGATTTCCTTTGCAAGACGCTCGCTGTCTTTGTCACCGCACAGATATGGCATGCTGATCAGGACTTTTGGTTTTCCAGAAGCCTGATTGTTTACAGTTCCGCCACCCATTGCAGGAAGCTCTTTCTTATTGGTGTTTGGAATATTAAATGATGAGGTATTGAAAGATTTTGTTCCTGTTGCCTTTGCAATCTGTTCCACGCGTGTATAGACATCCGGAACCGCACGGAAGGCGTCGATATACTGGAGCTTATTTGATGAGTCAATGAAAACTGCCACTGGAAGTATAAGGTCGGAACTTGAAAGTCCTGCCTGTGTCATGTACTTCTGTATGAGGGCACGGTTTTCTGAAGCATCCTGGAGGGCAACAAACTGGCTTATTCCGGCTTGTCCGGCACAAGTCTTTACATTGTCCTTTACTTTATTGGTGGTCTTTTCGCTGGCGTCGATAAAGAAGACGTCAACATCATTGAATTTACTTGAATAAATTGTCAGAGTGTAAAAGAATGCATAAGTATCGCTCTTGCTTCCGTCAAAGAATACCAAAACTTTAGGCTTACCGGATGCGACATTGTCTTTCTTGCTTCCGTCTGCCATATTAAACTGGGTCTTGCTCAGGTTTTGTGCCTTAAAGTATTTTCCAGACCAGTTTTCAATCATATTGAATTCAGTGCTGTAAACCATTCCACACTGGCGGCCAAAGTTAAGTCTTGCATCAGCCTCCGAAGTTGTATTCGGGGTATAGGAGAAATCTTTTCCCGAAGTTAGCGTCTGGCTTCCAAAAGTCATTGCCACACCCTTTGGAATTGTAAAGTTGAATGTATAAGTCTTGTTTCCAGTAAGGGTTTTGGTCAACGGCAGCTTGTTGATTTTTACACCGCGATCAACATAAAGCTCATTGTAGCATTTTGGCATCCATGCATCAGGATTTACCTTGAAGAAGTCATACAGTTCCTTTCCGTCTACACCAAGACGTGCAAGTCCCGGATGAGCCGTAGGCAGCTTCTTGAAGTATTCATAGAATTGTCCCAGATCCATGCTGTTGTCTGCAATATAGGTATGTTTCAATTCCTGCGGGAAGTGTGAGAAAATGAAAAGATAAGGATCAACATCAAACCAGTCGCCGTTGAAAGTAGAAGGATCATCAAGCTTTGATACTGCACCCCATGTCACGTCAAAGAGGACATGCTTTCCGTTTATGTGAACCACACCCCAACCGTGTTTTTCAAGAGGGTTTCCCGGATTGTAGTCGGCAGTGTTCTTGGCATAACCTGAAACGTATTCCGCATTGAGTCCTACAGCCTTTGCCATCTGAATGTAGAGGAGAACATAGCCCTCGCAGACACCGGTGCGGTTTTTCCATGTACCGGCTGCAGTGTATGATTCCTTCTTAAAGCTATAGTCATAGACAATATTGTATCCTATCCATGAAAAGAGTGCCCTTGCCTTTTCCATATCCGTTTTTGCAGATGCAACGATTTTTTTTGCGGCATCTTCCGGAGTCATTGATGCAGGACAGCTTATCTTTTTTACAGCATTATCTATTGCAGTATAAGAGGTGACAACCGGATGCTTTCTAGCAGTAAATACAAGGTTGTCAACTTTCTGTGCATCGGGAACATAAGGCTTTGGAGCAGAAGTTGCGGTTGATGCAGATGTCTGCTGGGTTGAAGCCTGCTGGCTCGAAGTCTGTTGACTTGTAGCACTCTGTGTTCCTGTGGAAGTTCCTGTGCTTGGAGTACGGGGTGTTGTTGATGATGCTGACGATGTATTTGAAGAACTTGTCGTGGTTGATGAGTTTGATGTTCCTCTTGTGCTTGATGTCGTTGATGAACTTGAAGTGCTTGGCTTGCCTGCCGTACCTGACGTTCCTGTCATGGTCGTAGAGGGTTTTACAGCCGGCGCAGGTTTTGAACTTGTAATCCTGGTTCCGTCCTTTGTCCTTATAAACGAGGTTTTTGACGTATTAATCTTTTTGTAGAATGCCTTGTAGTCAATCTTGAGCGGATCCAGCTTGGATGAATCCCATTCTTCCCAATACTGTTCTCCCAGATTGTACTCACCGACCTGTTTTTTGAGTTTGGAATCGGTATAGAAGAAAACAACTTTTTTCTTCACATCCACTTTGACATAAAAACCGCTCATTTTCTTGCCGTCTTTAATTGATTTTACCACGGCATCCGGGTCATATCTTAGTCCCGCCGAATTAGTCTGGGCAAATGCAGAAAGGCAAAGCGTAAATAAAAGAGCAAGTGCCAGCAAAACACGTTTTACCTTTAGCCCTCCAGCAGATTGAACCATTTCGAAAGTCATGAGAACTCCTCCTTGAAAAAACTAATATTGGGCATTCAAAAAACTGAAGTTTTTCGAGGTACCCTATTATTTTATTGTAACATCCCTACCGTTGAAAGTAAATGTTTTTTTCACGCAGTTACAATATACAAACAGTTGAATGGACAAAAAAATTACATAAATCGGGGGAAAGGGATATGGATTTTTCTGTCAGCAAATCTTCCTCACCCTTCCAGCATAAGGGACTTCTGGTACTTGGGGAGGAACTTTTTTGTGCCGCCGTTTTCAAATTGAACGGAAACCACATAATCTCCGTCTTCGCTGAATTTTCCGCTGATGATCTGTCCATGGCCCCAGTCGTCATGATACACAAGAGCTCCCTTGTGCCATTTTTGCGCTATTGGGTCGGAATCTCCTGTGGCAGAACCCGGAGAAAATGAATCCGGCCGGTCGCCAAGAACCTTAAGCAAGCCCTTGTCTATTTCGTTCAAAAACGGTGACGGTGACATGAACTTTGTCTGTCCGTACATCCTGCGCATTGAACATGAAGTAAGATACAGTTCATCCCTTGCACGTGTGATTCCAACATAACACAGGCGGCGTTCTTCTTCCAGTTCTTCCGCACTTTTGTTTTCGCGGGGGAACACTCCATACTCCATGCCTGTGATTATTACACGCGGATATTCAAGGCCCTTGGTGTTGTGTAGGGTTATCAGAGTTACACGATCCTGATTTTCATCTTCTTCCGCTTCGTTTTCCAAGGTACGGTCAAGCTCTATGTGGTCAAGGAATTCCAAAAGGCCTTCGCGCGTGCACGGATACAATGAAGCAGAGTTTACAAGTTCCTGAAGGTTTGCAAGCTTTTGTGTCCCTGCAACTTCATCCTGACTCTTGTGGTAATCTTCCAGACCCGAGCCCTTTACCGCTTCCTGAACGAAATCCGAAAGATGCATTATTTTTTCTTCGTCATCCTGTTTTACATCAATCATCGATGCAAGTTTTTCATTCAAAGAACAAAACAGTTCAATTCCCTCTGCGGCTTTTTTGGAAAGCTTTATTCGTCTGCATCCTTCCAGAATTGAAAGCCCCACACTTGCATCCACAATTTTATCCTGGGTTGTAGGCCCCACTCCACGCACGGGTTTATTCACGATCCTACGGAATGCAATCTGGTCGCGGGGATTTGCCACAAACGAAAGCCATGCAAGCGAATCCTTTATTTCCTCACGTTCATAAAACTTAAGCGTACCCACCACCTGATACGGAATCTTGTCGTGCAGGAACTGGGATTCAAAGCCGAGTGACTGTGCGTTGGTCCTGTACAAGATTGCCCAGTCGGAGAATGGGACTCCTTTTTCATGAGCATTTAAAATCATTGTTGAACAAAAGCTTGTCTCTTCATCCTGATTCGGAAGGAATACCAGCACAGGCTTTTTTCCCTTGCCGCGTTCTGCATGAAGTGTCTTTCCCAGACGGCCTGAATTGTTTTTTACAACTGAATCAGCACATGCAAGAATCTCCGCAGTTGAACGGTAATTTGATTCAAGGCGGACAACTTGAGTTCCGGGAAACAGCCTGTTAAAATTCAGGATGTTTTGAATCTCGGCGCCACGAAATTTGTAAATGCTCTGGTCATCGTCACCAACGACGCATACATAGACTCCAGCCTCATCTTCCACACCGGCAAGCTGCTGCAAAAGCAAAAACTGCGCCACGTTTGAATCCTGGTATTCGTCCACCATCACCACACGATAACGCAGGTGAGTTTCATGGCGTATGTTCGCATTGTTCTTGAGCACAAGATACGGAAGCAAAATCAAGTCGCCAAAGTCCACGTTGCCTGTTTCACGGAGGAGCCTCTGGTAACTGTCATAGTAATATGCAAAATCTTCGTCGGCATCGATTGCAGAAAAATCATCGCTATCAGGTGTGAGTCCGTAATCCTTTGCAAGTGAAATTTTATGTGCCACCATTGCGGCATCTTTTTTTGTGAGCGACGGAACTGCCTTTGTAACAAGAGTCACCATGTCATCGTCATCGTAGACCGTAAAGTTTTTGTCCACACCCGCCTGACTGTAATACCTGCGTAAAAAGAATGCACCCCATGAATGGAATGTCCTTAACTGTGCGTATTCTGCTTTTGGCTCTAGATGTATGGCCCTTTCCTTCATTTCATTGGCGGCCTTTTTCGTAAACGTCACTGCAAGAATTGAAGCGGGATCAACATGTTTCTTTTGAATAAGGTATGCGATTTTTGTAGTGATTACGCGGGTCTTTCCTGAACCTGCACCAGCCAGAATCAAAAGCGATGAACCGTCATGTTCAACTGCCTGCCTTTGCGAAGGATTCAATACGGAAAGGTATTCTTCAGCCTGCAATGTAAACTCCGTCTATGTCCACTTCAGAACTTGCAAGAGCCTTTGCCTTTACAACAGCACCTGGAACGATTACCTTTACCGCATCAGCATCATCAAGGTCATAACGGATCACAAAATTTCCGTCCACCTCGGGGGCATCAAACCATGCACGACCTATTGCAAGGCCTTCGTCAGTGCCGGATTTGTTTTCGATTATTTCTTCAACAAGAACGTCGTACACTTTTCCAATCCGTCCGTTCAACCTTTTGACCGTTATCTGTGACTGTATTTTTTCAAGCTCATGGGCACGTTTCTCTGCAATCTTTTTTGTAACGCGTCCCTTCATTTTTTCTGCGGGGGTTCCTTCTTCTGGTGAATACGAAAAGCATCCGCTCCAGTCGCTCTGTATTGCCTTTAGGAAATCTGCCGTGTTGTTGAATGCATCTTCATCTTCGCCTGGAAAACCTGTAAGGAAAGTCGTGCGTATGCATGCATCGGGAAACACGCCCCTGATTTTATTCACAAGATCAACATAGGCCTTGGACGTACCCTTTCGGTTCATGTTCTTAATGATGCCATCGTCTCCAGACTGAAATGGAATGTCAAAATACGGAAGGAAACGAGGATCCTTTTTCATCGCATCAAGAATATCTGCATTAAAATGATCGGGGTGAATGTAAAGGAGCCTTACCCAGAAATCTCCCTTGATTTTTGAAATCTGTTCAACCAGCATAGAAAGGAACGAGGCACTGCAACCGGAGACTTCCATGACATCATCATCTTTACCGCATCCGTAAGCCGCAAGGTCCTGACCAATCAGGTTTATCTCACGGACATTTTTTTCTTCCACAAGCTTTTGAATTTCCTGAACTATTTCCGCACATTTTCTTGAACGAAGCTCACCACGGATGATTGGAATCGCACAGAAAGTACAGCAGTTGTTGCATCCCTCGGTAATCTTGACGTAGGCCGACCCCTTGAACGAAAGGAGCGTATTTCTGTCTGCACAGCACACACCCTTTTGCGGTGGCCTCACGACAGGACGCCTGTCATTAAAAAGTGAATCCACTACTGAACCGATTTGCGTCAAATCACCGTTACCAAAAAATCCGTCTGCTTCGGGGAGTTCCTTTTCAAAAACATCGGCATAACGTTCGGCAAGACATCCTGCAAGAAGTATTTTTTTATCGGGATATGCGGAACGGAAATCCATTATGGAATTGATGCTTTCTTCTTTTGCGGGTGCAATAAAGCCACAGCTGTTTACGATGATTAAGTCTGCTTCGTCTGAATTGTCTGTCTGAATGTAACCAAGGGATTCAAGATGCGTGGTGATGATTTCTCCGTCAACCTGATTTTTTGCACAACCATGCTGATCAAGAAAAAACTTTTTGCGCTTATCCACGTCAGTTGACTTCCTCAATTACAAGGCGGTATTTTCCGTCGTTTCCGTAAACCCACTTGATGTCCTCTACAAGAACATGTCCTGCAGGTCCTACTTCAATGGAAATGTTCTTTGTTCCGGCGGCAACCTGAAGGCTTACTGCATTGATGTTGCTTGTCCAAAGCCTGATTCCATTCTGTGCGGTAAGAGGCAGAGACTGGCTGTTTGACGTAAAATGATTTTCAACTTTTGCATTGCGGTCAATCCTGTAGCGGAAAAGACATGCACTGCGGAAAGAAACTGTAAGCGTGAACGGGAATGCACGGTCAGATTCATAGATTACAGTCTGTTTTGAATCTTCTGTTGCAACTTCAATCGGAACTGCAATCTCCTCTCCGTCAAGGCCTTCCTGAACAACTGTGGCAACCGGCTGAGGAATAAGGCTTTCGTCCTGCAAAAGCATCCTTACCTGAGCGCCTCGGCTTCCGTCACGTGTATCAACATCGCTGACATAAAGGATTACATCCGCCATGCTGTCACCATCTATATCAAGGGGACGTTCTTCTCCAAGATCAATCTTCTGGTCACCTGCCGGAGTTTGAATGACAAGAGAACCTATCGTGCTTTTTACTTCAAGCGGAATGTTTCCCTCACCTTCTTTGGCAGGAACAAGAATCTGGTCTCCCTCGTACAGGCGGTTTGTTTCTGTCTGTCCGGAGAAAGTATACTGGTGGACTTTTTTTGTTTCGGCCATGAGCCTTTCTTTTTCAATCTTCTGCTGTGGTATCTTGAACACACCGTAATACAGATAGCATCCGACACCCGCAACAGCAGCAAGTGAAAGAAGGACAATCAACGGCACAAGATACTTCTTCTTTTTCTTTTGAAGGAGTTCAACAGGAACAGGAGATTCCTGGATTTTTTTTGCATGATACAGCTTGAGCACATCATCGCTTTTGAGCCCAAGAAAGTCGGAATAGTTTTTTAAGAATCCGACCATGTATGGTTCACCAGGGAAAGCTTCGTTCTTTTCTTCCTCAAGACCTTCGATATATTGACGTGTAATCGATGTTTTTGTTTCTACTTCTTCAATTGAAAGATTTAAATCTTCCCTTGTTTTTTTTAATAAAGCACCGTAGCTTTCCATTTTATGCTGTTACTCCTGGAACAAGAAATTATTGTAGGCGTTGATTGAAGACGGCGGGTCATACATAAAGCGTTCATCGGTGATACGAACGTTAAGACCGTAACCGGTAAAGTCAAAGCGGTATACTTTGTTCTGGGGAGTTGTGGCAACTATGCGGCGGATCAGCTTTGTGCTTGGGTCAATTGACATCTTGATTGTACTGAAAGCCTCTGATGCTGCCCTACGTGTAAAAAGCAGGTTCACAACCTTGAAAGAACTTCCTTCATCAAGTGGAACCGGTTCTGCACTTGTCTCAAATGAAACTGAATAATACCTGCGCAAAAGCGTAAGTCCGCGTGGAGAAACCTGTGCGTCGGAGTTATTTACAACCTGCTGCAGCAAAGTCTGCTGGCTTGGCAGATAGATGATCAGGGTATTTCCGTCAAACATTGCAACCTGTCCGCGTGGTGAAGAAAAATCAACACGAACCATTTCCGGACGGCGGTACAGGACATGACCCGACATTTTCTTTCCGTCGGCAACAATAGCCATGTCACATTCAAATGTAATTATTTCTTCGTATCTATCGCTAATTTCATTAAAATAAGCCGTGGCCGTAACAATCTGCGAAAAGGCAAGTACAGAACAAAAAGCGGCAACAAAAAGGCAAGCTATCAGTTTCTTCATGACTGTCTCCTAAAATCAAATAATACTACATAATAGAAAATATAGATGATTAGGTCAAGGGGAATTGTAAACAAAAAAAATGTGCTCCCATCGGAGTCTGCCCCGCCCCAACGGCTTCCTCTCTTCGTTCGTGCAGATGTTGGGGCGTGTCAGCCTTCGATTCCGCACATTTTTTCCATTCCACATTCAACAGACATAATCATGTTATATTTTCATACCGGCATAGAGGGTTAAAACAAATACTTAATGGCCAGGGAGACTTCTGTCTCGTCGTAGGCAGGCTTTAGGATGAACAGGTCGTGCATTCGGATGGTGGCGCTTAGGGTTGTTTGGAAATGCTCTACAGGCGTAAAGGTGATTTCTGCGCTGTAGCTTTGGTTTTCGTAGGCGCGGTAAAGGAACCTTTCGTAGGTGGAGGCGGAAAGTGTGAAGGAGGTCATGGGGACATTTACGGTCATGGCAAGCCTGGCAGCTATGCAGTGTTCAGGGTGAAGGTAGTCGTATTTGTCTATCATTTCCCCCAGCGTCTGTAAATTAAGCAGGAAAAGGCAGCTGGTCTGGAAAAATATGGTTTTGTTCGGGCGTATTTCAAGGGAAAGCCCCGCAAGCTGACAGGTGTCAATTCTGGACAGTTCGTAAAAGTCAACGTTGCCAATTGCCACAAAGGAAAGCCGGACATTATCAAAGGTAAAGGGACGAAGGTGAAGCTGGGTGGTAAGGTAGACCTGCCTGTATTGGATCTGAAGCCCCACAAAGATCAGCGCAGGCCTGGAATCTGCCTGAAAAATCGTCTGACCCAGTATTTTCTGTGATTCCGGGGTGTCATCCTTTATGTGGTAGCCTGCAACAAGACCCGCAAAAGAATCCTTGGCAAAAAGTGGATTCTTAACCGGCTTTTCAACGGTTTTTTCCTCCTTAGCAGGGGCATTTATCCTTGGTGCAGATGCTATGGTCTCGGCATGAACAAACTGTGCCACAAGCGGAAATAACAGGATGAATGAGGCTTTTAGGAAAACATTCGCTTTCATTGAAAAAAATTCTACTATATTTTATCGTATTCTTCAAGATGAAGTTATGAAATAACAATTGCCAATTTGGAGATCCTGGAATCGAGGTTCTGGCATACACAGACATCTGCACAAGCGTAGCGCGGAAGCCGTCTGGGGATGACAGGTCCTCGATGGGAAGGATCTTTTTTACAATTTTATGTTCAACACATAAATTTATCTTAAAAGAAAAAAGGCACCCCGTTTCCAGGGCACCTCCTATATTGTGTAAACCTTAAATCAGCGGGGGATTACTTTTTCTGTTGAATTTTGTCTTTTTCCTTCTTGACCTTAGTATCAAGAACATCCATCAGCTTGTTAAGTCCTGCGGCAAAATCATAGTCATCGGCTGCAACGTGTGCGGATGCTCCCCAACGGAAGTTTACTGTGGCATCAAAGTAGTATTTCTTGTCCTCCTTTACCCTCAATGCCAGGTCGATAATCAAATCATCGGCATAAGCGATTCTCTTGAGTTTTTGCTCAATCAATTCGCTCTGGTCCTTTTCTAGTGTAAATCCCTGTGCTGATACAGATTTATTCATGGTAGTACTCCTTGAAAAATATTTTGCTTACATGGCAAACTGCCACTATATAAAGTATACTATGCTTTCCCGATTAAGGCAAATTATTTTTGTGACGTTTTTGCACCGTTATTTTTCAGACTATTTAAAGAATCCAGGATTATAATTGATATGTCTATTTTCACAGTTTACAAAAAGTGTAAATTGTCTGACGGATTCGAAATTACCTAGTAATTTCCCTTTATAACCATCTTTTTGGGAAATATCTGATGACGAGTAAACCGATTTTTTTCCACAAATACCTTTTGATTTTAGTTCTAATACCGTTTTCCTGCTTTTTTCAACCCACAAGGGCACATGCAGACACAAACCCCAGACTGTTTAAGGCAGTTGACTATGCAGGTGCGACCCTTGGATTAAGCACTGGAACGGCCGCAGATGAATATCATTTTTTTGCCCAGGCTGATTTTCAGTACAACCTGTATGACTGGACCTTTTATGCGGGGGCACAGGGCACAAAGGAAAGCGGAGGCATTACACTTTCGGTTCAATACTGGCCTTTTACATGGGAACACACCCGTCTAGGTCCCAAACTCATCTACAATCTGGACATTTACAGCGACATAAGCATAACAAACAACATCCTTCCCGGAATCACATTTGAATGTCAGCCCGTGTCATGGTTTTCATTCAGCATTGACACATTCTACCTGTTCAAGGGGCGTTACATCTATGCACTTGAGGACGAAGGATTTGTACCGGTCAACACATTCGCATACAGCCAGCACTTGAATTTTTACCTTCCATGCAACATCACGCTTACACAATACGTTGCCACATACAGCACATTCCGCTACACGCAGCCGGCAGATTTGGAAATTGGACTCAAGGTTTCCTGGGACATGAACCAAAGCTGGCAGTTTACGGCGGAGGCAGTTTCAAGGCAGATCATCTATTATCTTTTTACCACCGCATTTACGGCAGGGGAATTCAAATTAGGAGCGAGGTACATATTTTGAAAAGAATCACAAACATAATTTACCGTACAGTTTTGTCTCTGGCCCTTTTGCTTCCCCTCTCATGCCACTATGCTCCAAGCGAATACTTTAACAGGAGTGAAAGCGCAAACAAGCGTGCCCCGGAAATAAAGGAACTGAACGACTCTCAGACAGCCAGCGTAAAAAGTTCCCTGGGAGCAAATTACGACATACTGGTTCTTACCGACATCCACTTTGGACAGGACAGAGCCGACCGCCACGATGAAGATGTCCTTGACTGGCTTGACTCTCTGGGAACAGGAACTAAACCCAAGTTCTGCGTTAACCTTGGGGACACAGCAGACCACGGCTATGAATCAGAGTTCGACGACTACCTTGCCAATCTTGAAGGCGGCATAAAGACTAAAATCAGCGCACCAGTTTATTCTGTCATAGGAAACCATGACCTAAGGAGAGACGGATGGGAAGTGTTCAAGGAAAAGCTTTATCCCTACACTTCATGCTATCATTTTGAAAGCACCGGCATGAGCTATTACTTTTTGGACAATGCGGACGGAACCCTTGGCAAAACACAGATGAAAAATCTGGAGGATGCCTTTAGTTCTGACTCAAAGCCCAAGGTCATCTTCATGCACTGCCCCATATACCACGACAAGGCAAACCTTCTTTCGGCCACGGCATTTCAGGACACCCACGAAGCGGACAAGCTACTTTCGCTCTTTGCCAAAAACAGGGTCCAGCTGATACTGGTCGGTCACAGCCACGCATTCAGGAAAAACGACTTCGGTTCATTTACGGAATTCAACCTGCCCAGCTACGTCCATTCCAGGGCATGGGGAGTGATTCACATTGACGAAACGGCCGGAACCGCCACCCCGGAATTGGTTTCGGTTGAAAACTGATGGTCGGCTAGTTCGTGCTCTTTTTTGAAAGATCTTCCACCTTTTCAAGCGACAGTCCGACAGCCTGTGCAATCTGCTCATGAGTTAACAGATTCATGGCAAGAAGGTTTTTGGCATTTTCAATCTTGTTTTTTTCAGCTCCCTTTTCCATTCCTTCCCTAATTCCCTCACGGCGTACGTCATGGTCATGCAGCCCCCAGGAAAGGTAGGTCTGCCTGAGTTCTTCAATTTTCTTCTTTCTTTCCACCATAGCATCCAGTCTCCTTGTAAAATTTGATTCCGCCTTATCCGTTTGAATGAACTTGAGGAATGCCCTTAACCCCTCGTTCTCCACCTTTTCATATGCAGTACAGTTAAACACTTTGAGTGTAGCTGCATCATTAAGGTTAACTCCAGAATCCTCCTGGCATATCCGCCTAACATTATAGCACGGAATTTGTTTTTTGAAAGGGTCAAAACGACACAAAAATATGACAATGCTTTCCTTCAGGTCCTCGTAGTTCTGACCCTTTAAAAGTGAGTCCATGTCCATCATGCTCTGGTAATAGCGGGACCTTTTTCCGATGTCATGTTCATCCCTGTTCTGGATTTCCACATCGTAGATCCTATTCCCATCCTCCACGTAGACGTCCAGCCTTATTCCATGTGATGTATACAGCGGATCAAATCTCTTCTGGGGCTCAGGATACTTAATCCATTTGATTTTTACCCCCAGAAGGCATTCCAAGGCTTCCCTGCAAATCTCTTTGTCCTGCATCACAATACCAAACATGAAGTCATCATGATAGGTCAGTTCTTCAAATGGTTTTAATGTTTTCATTTGGAATCCTCCGTACTATCTAATTAGCACGCAAACTGTGATTTTTAACAATTTTGGGGAGGAATTTTTTGATTTTTTTTGTCACGCGGATTGACGCAAGCTAATGCTTGCTAAAGCTCTGTGACTTCAGGAAGTTTTCTGGTATAAGTTGGCGTATTGGGAGCGAGTTTTCTTGTACCAACCGGCAAGAGTCAACATCTACAAAATATACAACGCCAAGATTCCGGGTCAAGCCCGGAATGACCAAACAACAAGATGTAAACACCAACCATCTAGACAACTTCTTACCAGGATTTTGCGTTATTTGCAGCGTAGCTTCCAGCAGCAACATGCGAATAGGTCTCTCCGAGCCCTTTCTGTAAGGAATGTGATTTGACGTTGTTGCTAAAGCAACATGCGAATAGGTCTCTCCGGCCCTTTCTGTAAGGAATGTGATTTGACGTTGTTGCTAAATCAACATGCGAATACGTCTCTCCGAGCCGTTTGCATGAGTGGAAGTTATTGAAAACGTCGCTATCGCGACTTGCGCATCCGCGTGACAACCTCTCTTCTTCAATCACCATCCGGCATGACATAAAGCAAATCAGCCAGACAATCCTAATTCTTAATTATGCATTCTGCATTCTTAATTAATTTATCTTGCCTTAACATGCGGTTAATCTGCGTTGCGCACTACACGGAAACCATTGGTACTATAACCATGGTACGGCTCTTCAGCAACACGCTTAGTAACTAGGAGGTTATCTGTACTAGTAAGACTATAATGGCCACCACGATGATTGTGTTTACCACCACTTACTGCATCCCAAGTCCATTCCGCTACATTTCCGCTCATGTCGTAAATACCCAGTTCATTCCTAGCTTTTGATCCTATTTCTCTAGGACTTGAATCAGAAACGTTGTAAACAGCGACCACAGAAGCTGTATTGGAGCCACTAAATTGATAACCGTGCGTAAGTAAACCGCCGCTTGCGGCATATTCCCATTCGGCATCTGTGGGCAAACGGTATCCATTGGCATCAGAGTTCATCTCTATGGTATTCCATTCTGTATTAGAGGCATCAGGACCAGCACATTTACCTGACTCTTTTTTAACCCCATTCCATAAAGCAGGATCGGTATTTCCATTCAAACTGTATGCTGGAGTAAGGTTTTCTGCCATGGAACGCAAGTTGCAATATACTATAGCACTGTACCAGTTAATGTAGGTTGCAGGATAATTTAGACCTGCCCAGAATGAACTTGGACTATTTCCACTGTAGCAGCAATATGTCTCATATTCACTCTGTGTAACCTCGTGGTTGCACACAATCATATTACCGATAGAACCAGATCCCTCGACATTAACAAAACCTGTTGGTATAACATCAAAAACAGCTCTTACAACGACATTGCAGGATGGCATGTTAAAAATATAATTTCCGCCTGAAATTCTCGTAAGTGCAAAATCATCATTCTGATATTCGTCTTTAACAGTTAGTTTTTTTAAATAATAACCTTCGTTGGGTGTAACCGTCAGCGTTATTTTAGCTCCCTCGGAAACATTCTCTGTCACATCAGAAGAGACATTACCATTTGGTGCAGTAATATTCACACTATAAGTTTGGGGCGGCGGGTCGTCGTTGTTTTCTTCTCCTACAACAAAGTTATAGCCGCTTTTGCCTTCAAAGGAGAAATGGTGGCTATGTCCATCATATTTTACATTTACTGCCTTTTCTTCCGGAAGTTCAATTATTACCGGGGTTGTGGAATATTGCTCTTTTATTTTTCCGTAAACATATTCTGTAAGGTAGAGGGTAAATGATTGTTCAAGTCCAAAAGGACCTAGTTCGTCATTATAGGCCTCGCCACACCGCCATAATCCTTCTGAGATAACGCCAACGTCATAAATCCGTATTAAATATTGTCCGTTTTGATATAATTCAATTGATGCTGACTCTTCACTTTTGTTGAAATAAGAAGAATCCATAAGAGGATTCAATGCTAGTGGAAGATAGTTTTCTCCGGGAGACACAGTAATTGTCTCTGACCTTCCATTATATATTTGTATGGCCGAGACATAATTGTCGTCTGGTTCGACTCTTCGAAATACATTTATCTCTGCATAAACCTCGCTGTTCAGGGGGACATAATCAAAAACAAAAACACACTCGTCATTCGGGTTTATAAAGGCTGTCTGCGACTGATTAAAATCACCGCGGATTGCGGCCGTGACAAAATATCCGCCTTCATCGCTGATCGGGGCAACATCCCTTGCAGCAGAACGTGCCAGATCCCTGCCATTAATTGAAACTGAAATGGAATTGGTGTTCTGGAAGTTTGCGCAGGAAAAAAGGAATAAAACCAAAAAAGGAAACAAAGACAACAGTTTTTTCATAAGTCCTCCAAAAAGAGTTGATGCCCCAAAAAGAAGAAACCCTGATCAAAATAAAAGCCGCCCTTTTTTATAAGGACAGCCTTTCCATTTTTAGCCAACTATGTGACTCGAACACATCACCTGCGCGTTACGAGGGCGCTGCTCTACCGGATGAGCTAAGTTGGCGAACAATATGAGTAATTCTAGCACATCCGGTTAAAATGGTCAATGTGTAGCAAAAATGTCAGCGCTTCAAGAGCCTCATGTCTCCGCCACCGACCTTATACTTAAACTTGGGGCCTTTTGAATCCTGAGCAAACTCTGAGCGGAAACGGCCGCTTCCTACATCACCGCTTGTCCAGAAATCTGCAGAAGAAGGCAGAGAAATCTTGGCTGTTCCTGAACCGACGGAAACTGAAGATTCTTTTTCGAACATCTTTGGACAGTCAAGATCAAGAGAACCCTTGTCGGTTGAAACTGCAAATGACCTTGCCTCTGCATCGCTGATGTTCAGGTTGCCCTTGTTTGAGCTGATCTTAAACTCAGTTGTAATAAGGTTCTTTACCTGAATGTCTGCGTTTGAGGTAGAAATCTCCGTGCTCTTTGCAACCTCGGCATTGTTTACGGCCACAGCACCACTGTCTGACTTGAATGAGAAGGAGTCAACCTTGATGTCAGAAATGCTTGAAAGTGCGTCTTCGTTCTGGATGTTCAATGTCTGGATGTTGTTTTTCTTTGGAATTGTGATGTTTATCGTGCAAGTGCGTTTTGCAAGCTTGTTCGTCTTTTCCTTTTGTTCAATCTTGATTGATTTGGCATCGATCACTACCTGTGGGTTGCCGACCTGATGATTTGAAAGAACCTCAATCGTGATGTTTTCGTTCTCTGAAAGTGTTATGTTCAGGACCTCGTTCTTGAGGTTGATCTCAATTTTCTTTATGCCGTCAGCCTTGATTCCCTGGTTAAGAACAGCCTGCGGCTCCGGCCATGTTGGGTCCCCGGATGGAGCTCCTGCTGAAACACAAGCAGTAAAAGTCAAAAAAGCCAGTGCACTCAATAAAATACGTTTCATACTTAAAATCCTCCTGAATCAGGCTTTCACCTGAATGTTTTTAAAATATTATACCATCGTTTATAGCATAATACAAGTTAATACTATAAATTATAACCAAATAAAAGGAATATGGTTACTGTTGCAGGCCAAATCTGGAGGCATGCCAAAGCTCTCAAATGCCTGCTTTAGACCTTGACACAATACCCTTAATCTTGTATGATACAAGCACTTAATTTTTTAGAGGTAGTAAAATGTCTAGAACATGCGATCTTTGCGGAAAGCACCCGGTTCATGGAAACAAGGTAAGTAATTCATATCATCATACACGCCGCACATGGAAGCCAAATCTTATTAAGATGAAGACAGAGATTGGTGGAACAACTATGACTCTGCGCATTTGTACACAGTGTCTCCGCAGCGGTTTTGTTACCAAGAAAATAAACGTTACCCCAGCCAATGCCGGAGCAAAAAAGGACAACTAAGTTAAATCAAGCTTTTAGTTGCTATGCCAGCCCGTTCAAACGTTCATGCGCCTGAGCGGGCCGTCTTTATTTTAAATAGTCATTCCTTTTCCAGGGCGGCCTTAAGTGCACTCAGCCTTTCCTGCAAGCCGATGTAAGTAGCCATGACACCGCATGCCTGAATTACAGCCGTAACAAAAAAGCTTTCAAAACGGATTAAAAAAGGAAGGGCAATTACAATAACAGAAATAATCATAATCATCAAAAGACGTGATTCTGCAGCAGGCACTTCTTTTTCGGCCTGGGCAAGCTTCTTTTTCATCTGCCTGATCCGTACCTCAAACACAAGCAGTTCCAACAGCCAAAGTCCGGCACACACAAGGCAAATCAAGAGCCTTATCTGATTCTCTGTCATTTTTCCTCCAGCCACTTTAACAGGGCATTTTTTACGCTTTCAAACGCAATGGGACATTTTTCAACATCCCCTGCATTTTGAATTTTTACCCACACAAAACAGTCAACCTCACCCTGCTGCGGTTTAAGCTCAAATCCAGCCGGTAAATCCGCCGTAAAAAAGATGTCGCAGGTTTTATATTTGACTGCCTTGTATTCATAATTGTTTGGAAAGGTACAAAGATATTTGACTGCATCCGGCCTGATGCCTGTTTCTTCCTGACATTCCCTGAACGCCGCATTATCTGCAGTTTCATCTGGCTCGGTAAAGCCACCGGGGATAGTCAGGAATCCTTTGCGGGGGTCCTTGCTTCTTTTTTCAAACAGAATCTCTCCATTTGAATTCTGAATCAAAAGCCCCACAGCGCTTGCCACATTGTTGTAAAGGTCAAATCCACAATCAGGACAAAGCCATTTCCGCCCGTTCATCAAAGTTTGAATGTTTTTTCCGCCACACTCCGGGCAAAAATTAAAGCGATTGTTTTCCATAGTTCAAGTATACTTCTTATACCTGGAATTCGTCAATCTGCTTTCCTATCCTGTCGATGGACTGGTTCATGTCGCCTGTAATGTTCAGGAGGGATTCGTCGGACTTCTTGATGCGGTTAACTGTGCCGCCCATTGCCTGTACAATCTCCTGAATTGAAGAAGACACCTGCTTTAGGCTGTCAACTTCCTTAACGATTGTCTGGCTGCCCCTGTCCATTTCATCAGACGCATAACGCACCTGGTCGGAAGAATCATTCATCACGCTAAGTGCATCACCAATCTGCTTTGAACCGGAGGCCTGCTCGTCCATTGATTCCCTGATCTGCTGGACAAGAGTACCTGTATGACGGAGCTTGTCGCTTACAATACCAAAGTCACGGTCTGACTGGGATGATGCGGTAACAACTGCCTGGATTGAATCCTGGATGGCATGAAGCTGAGTACCGATGTTCTTTGACTGTGAAGAAGATGTCTCTGAAAGCTTACGGATTTCGTCGGCAACAACAGAGAAACCTTTACCAGCTTCACCTGCGTGTGCGGCCTCGATTGCGGCATTCATGGCAAGGAGGTTTGTCTGCTCTGCAATGGAAGAAATGACAGCGTTAGCCTCGTTAAGCATCTGTGACTTGTTCTGGATTTCCGCAACAAGTTCACTCACCTGATGATGATGCTCCGTTCCGTTCTGCACATTCTCGGTAAGGACATTATATTCGTTTGCAAGTTTTTCTATTGAAGCATTTACGGATCCGATGTTTCCGATCATCTGGGTTACGGCTGTAGCGGCGACATCAGCACTCTGGGCCTGATTTTGAATCATCTTGCGCAAACTGCTGATGCTTTGGGCAATCTGGTTTACTGTAGCGGCGGTACTGTCCACACTGCTGTTCTGTACGGAAAGAATTGAACCCATTTCCTCAATCTTGGAAAGGATATCGCCGACGGTTTCCGTGTTTTCCTTTACTGTTCCGTCAAGCATGGCATCCGCTTTCTGCAGCTGATTCTTTGAGCTCTTAAGGTCGCTTACGATTGCCTGAAGTTTTTCTGTAAACTGGTTGAATCCATCAACAAGCTCGTTTATTTCCGATGTGGCCTTTTCATCAAGACGCTTTGAAAGGTCTGCATTTCCTGATGCAATAAGCTGGATTGAACTGCTTACTTTCTTGAGAGGATTTACGGATACAGTGATTACAATAGAAGACAAGATGAATGCTACGATAATCGTGATTATACATGTGATGATCATTATCCTGAGCATGCCTTCAAGTCCGCTGTAAAAGTCTGAGTAAGGAGCAATACATACAACAGTCCAGTCACAGCCTTCAACAGGCCTGAATGCAACAGAATATTTTACTCCGGTAACTGAATCCTTGTAGATTGCAGTATCGGTTTCTCCAGCCTGAATGCGCTTGATTATCGGGAGGAATTCAGGGGAGGCATCGTCCGTTATGAGTTTTCCCTCGTTTACGTTATCCTGAACCTCATGGGCAACAAAGGCGCCTGTAACACGGTTAACGACATAAGGATGAGAATCTTTTCCAAAGGTAATTCCTGCAACAGTGCGGCACAATTCCGTACTGTCCAGAACAGAAACGACTACACCTTCCTGCTTGCCGTTATTGTCATAGAACGGAAGGGCATAGAATGTTGAAAGGTTTCCGTTTACCGGACTCCAGTTAGGATCCATAAGAGAACGTTTTCCTGTAAGTGCAATCTTAAGGTATTCGCGTTCATGAAGGTCGCTGTATTTTTCCGTGGTAGTCCAACCAACACCCTTGTCATCATAGATTGCCATACCAAGATACTGAGCAGCACCACCGGTGGCAGTATTTATAAGACGCCATTTGTCATGAAGGTCAATGGAAGGATCACGGATTGAGCTTAGGTTTGCAAGAGCCTCAAGCATTTTATATTCGCGGTCATTTACGTTAAAGATTTCTGAAGCAGTCGCATGTGCAAGATTAAGGTTTTCCTGTTTTACGGCTTTATCAAGTTCTTTTTGTGATACAGTAGTAGACAACATCACCAGAATTACACTGGCAAGTACGATGATGCCCAACATCCAGATTCTGATTTTTGTTTTAAGTGACATTTTTATTCCCCTAACAATCTTTTTAGAATATGAAAACATTAAATCACAATTCAAAATATTTGTCCATCAGTTGAATCAAGAAAATTCAAGAGGAAAACTGAATGAGGCGGCTGTTAAAAGAATGATTTTACCCAGACTATCAGGATTACCGTTGAAACAACAAGCCTTATTCCGCTGCCGGTCAAAAAACCCAGGAACGAAAACCATGCGGACTTGAACACTTTCTTTAAATCTGAGGAATCATGTATGAGTTCACCTATGAGGGCGCCGACAAACGGACCTATCAGGATTGTCACAATGGAACCCATCAAAAGGCCCGCGAAAACTCCAATCGTAGAACCTATCGACCCTGCCTTAGACCCCCCGGAGGCTTTGGTCAGCATTGCGGGAATGAAGAAATCCAGCACCTCAACTATGACGGTAATGACGCCCAAAATCAATATGGACACCCATGTTATTGAACTCTTTGTGGTAAAAAATGCAAGCAACAGGGCACTCCAGCACAACGGAGTACCAGGAACACCGGGAATGATGCATCCGATGAGGCCTATGACAATAAGGAGGGCTCCAATAGCTATAAGTGCAATATCTTTAACAAGCATATTATAAGTATACAAAAAAACTTGACATCTGACAATAACGATGGGATAATACACACGAAAATCAAATTTTAATGTATAATTTTCCCAAAGAGATATTTTGATTTTTAAAAGGAGTATAATATGAAGATTTCCGGAGTTGTTGAATCCGCAAGTGTCCTTCCCGTTCAAGTTGACGGCTGCTCTCAATTCATGCAGTATTCTTACCGCTATGACGGTCCCGTAGGCAACACAAGCGAATCTTCCCCCGACAGAAGAAACCGTATTGTCTCCATGCATGACATTCAGGAATTGTTAAGGCAATGCACGGATGATCCGGAACTCATCTCATATTCCAAGAACCACGATTTTTATTTTTACGGTGGCGGCTGGCAGTCATGGGGATTTGGAGGAGAGCTTGCACCAGGTGAGTATCCCAAAAATTTCGGTCCGCTGCTTTCCGGATTAAAAACCTATTTCATGTTTCCTGGAAGATGGCCTGATGCAATCAACAACAAGAAAACCATGGACAAAACAGTCCTGAAGGGGCAGTTCATCATCTATTTCAGATGGAAGGAGACCTACCTTGTGCTTGCGTCCACAGCACCCATCGTTGGAATGGAAGCAGAAGTGTTGCCTCCCGTTCAATTCTATGTAGACAGGGAAAGCAGAAGCGTTTGCGCCACCATTTATGCCGACGGAAAAAGATGGAAGCCTTTTGAGCTCATGAGCCAGATTACCGTTTTCACCGCATCAACTTATTTTGCATTAAAGGACGGAATCAGGAAACTCTTTGGCGGAATTGATGACAAGCGTTTTTCTTTCCTCTCTTTCCTGAACACAGACACAAAGCAGATAAAATGTGCCGGATGGGAATCATGGTACAACCATTACTCAAACATCACCGAGGAATTGATTTTAGCAGACCTTGACACGATAGACAAAACCGAGAACCTGATTACACAGGCCTACACAAGCAAAAAACTTCCTGCGGTTTTCCAGATTGACGACGGATGGGAAAAAGCTCTTGGACAGTGGCAGGCTGACCCACAGAAATTTCCTTCAGGGATGCAGGTACTTGCTCAAAAAATAGAAGAGAAAGGCTATATCCCCGGACTTTGGATTGCACCTTTTATAGTTGACTATAGGAGCGACTTTGCACAGCAGCACAAGGACTGGATTCTGAGGGATGAAAGACGAAAGCCTGTACCCGCCGGATTAAACGCAAAATGGGGCGCACGATGGGGAAAACATCAGCCGTCAAAGGCACATTCATTTTTCTGCCTTGACCTAAGCCGTGATGACGTTCTTGATTATCTGGACAGGCTCATGGAAATCATAATCGAGGAATGGGGATTCAGGTATTTGAAGCTTGATTTCATGTATGCCGGAATGCTTAACGGAAAATTTGCAGAAGGTGGAGCCGCATATCAGTGGTATGACAGGGCAATAAAGAAAATCACACGCAGATGGGTAAACGCAAGGGGAGAAAGCGTGGCATATCTTGGATGTGGAGTTCCGTTTGAACCTTCATTCACAAGCCTGCCACTTTCACGCATCGGACCTGACACAAAGCATGAATGGGATGACCGTTTCTTTGAAAAGCTGCACTACCCTGCACGCCCTGGAGCAAGACCTAACCTTCTTAGCACACTGGGACATGCCTTCTGGGACCAGAGCATTTTCATCAACGACCCGGATGTTGTATTCCTGCGAACCACAAACATTTCCCTGAGCGACGGAGAAAAGGAACTGATTGCACTTGTGAACAAGCTTTTTGCAAGCCAGATAATGCACTCAGATGATCCGGTTGACTTTAACATAAATGAAAAGGAATTCACCGAAAAAATCTCGGCCTACTACGAAGCTCTTGACGGACAGGAATTCGGACTTAAGACAGTTGAACCCGACATGCATGTGATTTTCTCCAGAAACGGAAAATTCTGCGGCTTTATCAACATGAGCGAAAAACCTTTTACCATGGACAAGGAAGAACTGATTAAAAACATAAACTATCAGCTCGGACTTTCGTTAAATGCAGAAACCGTTGAATTAAAGCCGGTGGTGGAAAACTGCCTTAACGCAGGCGACCTGTTTACCTCGGAACGGCATTCAATCTCGGTGTTTGAGATAACAGAAGAAGCTGAATGACACGGGACACACAGGATTGAAAAAGTTCAATTGGAAAACCGAAAGGACTCAGACTTTAATCTCTTTCTTGCAGGAAAAGAGGCACTATCTTTCTCTTGGGGCAGGTGAACTTTCCAACTCAAAGATAAGGCGGCTGGTCATCTCCGGCTCTGTTCATGTAAACGGGAAATGCTGCAGGATACCCGCCTACACCCTATTGCCGGGATCCAGTGTGGAAGTACGCATCGACAGCGAGAAACTGTTTTACGAAAAGCAGCCTGACGACATTCAGTTTGAGCTTACAGATGATGACGTTCTGTTTGAAGACGAATGGCTCATCATCGTAAACAAGCCAGCATTTTTTCCTGTTGAAAAGACAATCGTTCAGGACAGGAACAACCTTCACCAAACAGTAATCGACTTTTTGTACAAAAGGAATCCTGAGCTACGGAATCCACCCTACGTCGGAATGATGCACAGGCTGGACAAGGAAACTTCGGGTGCAATCCTTTTTACAAAGACAAGGGAAATCAATGGAGCCATGCACGATTTGTTCGAAGGGCACAAGGTAACAAAGCAATACCGAGCCGTAGCATTCAACAAAGGTAAAAGGGAAATACCAAACACTTTTTCCGTAGAAGGATACATGAACCGCATCAGCCCGAAATCCAGTGCATGCAAAATGGGTATGGTAAAGGACACAGCTGACGGACTTTTTTCGCACACGGATTTTTCTGTTGCCAAAACTGAAGGAGAATATGTTCATCTTGATTGTATTTTACAGACGGGAAGGACGCATCAGATCAGGGTTCACCTGTCATCGTATGGACTGCCACTTGTCGGTGATGAACTTTACGGAGGACCAAAAGGATTTGCACAGAACAATTACAGAATCATGCTGCATTCAAGATCACTGGAATTCATTCATCCAAAAACGGGTAAAACCATAAGGGCAGAAAGTCCTCTGCCACCGCTATTTTAATTTCCCAGTTCCCCTAGTCTTCAAACGAGCCTGTCTTTAATTCCTGCATTATCCTCATCCAGCTGTCATAACGCAGTTCGCTTATCTTTCCGTCCTCTACGGCCTGCTTTATCGCACAGCCTTTTTCATTGATGTGGGAGCAGCTCATTCCAAAATCACATTTTCCTACAAACGGCTTGAATTCACGGAAATACAGGTGAAGGTTCTCGGCAGAAATGTCATGAAGCAAAAAACGCCTTACGCCGGGGGTGTCGATTATGTCAGCAGTCAGGCCCTGCAATCCGCCCACAAGAGACTCCGACAGCTCAATGTGCATCAGGGATCCCTTAGTTGTGGTATGAGTTCCACGTCCGTATTTTTGGCTGAGGCTGCCTGTCTTTAAGACGATTGAATTGTCCAGGACATTTATGATTGAACTTTTTCCCACACCGCTTTGACCTACCAGTGCAGAAAGCTTGTTTTCCAGAAGGCGTGACAGTTCCTCCATTCCATCTCCTGTTGAGGCGGAAATGCGGAGTACCTTGTAGCCAATCTCTTCCCAAGCTGAAAGCTGTTTTTGAAAATCGGGGTCCTGGGATTCTGCAAGGTCATATTTGTTGCATACGATAATCGGAGTGATTTCCTGATATTCCGCCTGGGCAAGGGCACGGTCGATAAAGCGCGGCCTGAACGGAGGCTGATTTGGCGTGGTCACGATGAGCAGGTAGTCAAGGTTTGCGGCAAGAAGCTGAGGCTCACGTTTCTTTATGTTCCAGCGGACGAATTCATTTTTGCGCGGAAGCAGGCCTACAATCAGGCCCTTGTCCTCTTCCAGGGAAGAATCCTCAAGCTCCACATAATCTCCAGGGGCCAGAGGATTATAATACTCTTTGTCGGTCTTTAAAATCTTTCCCTTGATGGAACAAAAGCGCGTACGTTCGTCATCACATTCAACTTCAAAAACGTTTTTACTGCCGTTAAGAATCAATCCTCGCATTTATTTAATTCTGAATCAAAAAATCTATACTGTCAAGAGGAAAAGCACAATGTTAGCCAACTATTTTAAAGTTGACCAGAACCTATCCATGTGTTATATTATTAAATATAAGGAGGAGCTATGTGCAGGACATCTATTTACGAAGCGCGCAATAATTTCTCGGCCCTGGTAAAGATGGCAGAAGAAGGTGAGGTCGTGGAGCTTACACGATATGACAAACCTGTTGCCGTAATCATAAGCTACGGGGAATATGAGAATAAACAGGAAACAAAGCCATCACTTCTGGACAAACTCGATGCATTAAAAAAACAATTTTCAGATGTCGTAGATGATCTTGGATTCGACATAACACCTTCACGGGAATGTCCGGATTATTCAAAAGATCCATGGGCATAGCATTCACAATTATAAATCAGGAGATTTAATCAGGAGATTTACATGAAAAAAACTTATTTATTGGACACCAATATTGTTTCTGAGTTTTCTAAAGAGCGTCCTAATGCTCAGGTAGTTGAACTATACAAAGCTAGAAGAGATTTGTGTGCAATTTCTGCAATAACATGGCAAGAACTGACAAGAGGAGTCCAACGTCTGCCAGAAGGCCGAAGAAAGCAGTATCTTCAAAACTGTCTTGAAGAATATGAGGAGGACCTTGATGTCATTCCCTACGACAAATTCACTGCACGGATTTGCGGGGAGATTCAGGCTGATGCGGAGAAAACAGGAAAATCACTGCCCTGCTATGACTCACAGATTGCGGCCACAGCAGTCTCAAACGGCATGGTCCTTGTCACCCATAATCTTGATGATTTCATAACGATAAGGGAAAAAACTTTTTTACGCGTGGAAGACTGGTTCTCTGAATGAACGTAATTTGCACTTCCCTTCCACATCCTATATTGACGTATTTCTTATAATCTGATATATTATGCACATTATTTAGGGGGTGTAGCTCACCTGGCTAGAGCGCTTGCATGGCATGCAAGAGGTAACCGGTTCAAGTCCGGTCATCTCCATCATAGGCCTAATGTTTATGACACTAGGTCTTTTTTTATGTCTGTTCATCAAACATGCCCCAAAAGGAGTGAATCATGATAAAGGAAATCAGGCCGGAACAAATCACCGACAATGCCATCTCTTTGATCAGCAAGGACTGGATGCTTGTTACCGCATGCACAAAAACCGTGGACCCGGAAGGTAAAATCACTACGGGACGTGTCAATACAATGACCGCAAGCTGGGGCGGACTCGGTGAGCTATGGAACAAACCTGTGGCAACAATTTACATCAGGCCTCAGCGCTACACAAAAGAAATAATTGATGAAACAGACACCTTTACCCTAAGCGTGCTCCCGGAAAAATTCAGGCAGGCGCTCAATTACTGCGGAAGCCATTCGGGACGTGACGGAGATAAATTCAAGAGTGCAAAACTGGACGTACTCTACAGCAACGGAACTCCATACATCAAGCAGGCAAGACTGGTCCTCTTCTGCAAGAAACTGTATGCCCAGCCATTTGATCCCGACTGCTTTGTGGAAGAAAAAATGCTCAAGCAGAATTACAAGAACGACGACTTCCACACAATGTACATCGGCGAGATTTATAAAGTACTGATTGACAAGCGCTAGGATGCGTTCATAAACAGGGCACAGAAATCAGAGACAAGTTTTTCCACGGTCTCAAGCGAACTTGAATCTGCAGGAAGCGAGAACAATTCTCCTTCTCCGGATTCAGGGTTGTCCATTATCAGCTGTTTTTTTGCAATGATGTAATCGCATAGTATTGAGCTTACCCCAGAACAAAACCATTTTGCACATGCAGGAATCGATTTTTCCTGAACATTGATTTTTTGATTTTTTAAAAGGGCCTCAAGAATCTGCTCTGTTTGTGATGTGATTTTTTTCAATTCATTTTGAACGATGAACGCCGCCTTTTTGCTGAAATATTTCTGGCTTTGAACAAAGGTGTAGACTTCGATTAACGGAAGCTTTTCGTGCATTTTTACATAACGGTCAACCACCCCCTTGAACACTGTCTCGGCAGAATATCTCTGGGCAACAGAGTCAAGATCCGGTGGAGAAAATGTAATCGAAGAATAATACTTTCCGCAAAAATCCAGAGTACTTTCCATTATGTCTTCGCGGCTGAAAAAATGATTGTAAAGGGATGCCTTCTTTACGTTAAGATCATCCGCAACGTCCGAAAGCGATATTCCACCCGGAGAACGGATGAATGCGGCATGCAGCACACTTTTAATAATGACATCCCTGGAAAGCCCCTTGGCCAATTACGGTACCCCTCCCTTGAGTTTTTTTATCTTTGCTGTGCGTCTGCCTTTACCTGGGAATAAACAGCTTCTCCCATAAGAGACTTAACTATCTCCATGGAGAATTCCTCGGCAGCTCCGGGACCACGACCTGTAATAAGGTTTCCACTTTTTACAAAAGCTTTGCCACTTACATATTTTGACTTAAATGCCGCAGCTTCATTTTCCATTCCCGGGTAACAAGTCCATTCCTTGCCATCCAGAACACCTGTCTGAGGAAGCACAAGAGCGGGGGCGGCACATATGGCACATACAAGACGGCCTTCTGCATTCATCTTTTTGACGGTTTCCACTACAGTTTTGTCTCCGGCCAGAACCTTTGTACCGGGCATTCCACCGGGAACAACAACCGCATCAGGAAGATCATTCAAATCCAGCTCTGCTATCGTCTTGTCCGCAGTAACCGTTACACCACGGGAACATTTTACAGTCTTGTTATTGGAAACAGCAACCAGGGTAACATCAACCTTGGCACGCCTCAGGTAATCTACTGGCGAAAGAGTCTCTATCTCTTCCGAACCATCAGTAATAAAAACTACAGCTCGTTTCATGTCATTCCCCTATTTGTATTATTTTTTTCCTTTGCCCTTAACGTTGTTCACAAAGAAGCCGGCACAAATCAATGTAATCAAAAGAAATACAATCATCTGAGGCACCCTTTTGAAATACAGGTTCCATCCAAACAGGAAGGCGCCGATACAAAATCCGACGATTGACAGAACTGTCACAATTTTATTTCCTGTAATCACATTCTTTGTTTCATTTTTGTTCTCGTTTTCCATTTTTTATCTCCTGTTAAAATTTTGCATCATGTCTTTTCATTATAATCCCCCATAATTCCTAAAGTCAAGGTTTATTTGACATACATATGGAAATTCAGGTTTATTATCACACGGATTCGAAATCATTACATGATTTCCTAAGATTGACTTATCCAGTATTACCTCATATAATAATTTGGAAGGTACATCTTAATGAAAATCGCTAAATATCTTATTTCAACTTTTTTCTTTTTTTCTATCTCTGCTTTGACCTTTTCTGAGGACTGGTGCATCTATCTTGGTTCTTTCAGGAATTACACGAATGCAACACGACGCCAGGAATTATTGAGGAAAAATGACATAAAAACAAACATTTCTCATTATACAGCCCCGGATTATACAGTCTATTATAGGCTTATGTGGGAGGAACATCAACCAAACAAAGAATCTGCAGACCTTCATGCAAAAATGCTGACAAACCTACCCATTGTAAAAAAAGAACGGATAAATGACATCTGGTATGAACGGCTTGACAAACCTCCCGTTAGTAGTAGAGCAGTTTATATTACGGACAGTGTTACCGGAAAACCAGTTGCAAATGCAGAAATGGTTATTGACAATAAAACAACCTTGAAGGCAGATTCAAATGGCAAAGTAATTATTCCAGATGACATTACAGACGGCGACCATAGCATTACAGTAGAAAAAAGTACTGATAACTATTCAAAAACCCAAAGAACTCTTTCACTAAAATCTGGTGAAATAACATCTCCAAATCAACTTATATTAAGCAAGTCGGATGTAAACAACCAGAAGTTTCTTTTGATTTCTGATAGCGACACAGGAAGTCCCATTACAAATGCTGACATCACCATTGACAAAAAATGGTTTTTAAAGAGTGATAACAATGGAAAAGTTGCCTTGCCGGAAGATATAGAGGATGGTGAACACAGTTTCGTGATAGAAAAGCAAGATGGAGACTATGTGAAAACCGAAAAATCATTCTCAATCATTAACGGATGCTTACCCTCCGCAAACCTTGTATCACTTCCAAAAGCTGTTGATTATGACAGAATAAAGATTATACTAACATGGGGTGAAGCTCCCAGTGATTTGGATTCTCATATTTTCAGTCAAAATTACCACGCTTATTGGATAGACAAAGATGATGGAAACCTGAATCTTGATCATGACGATACAAGCTCTTACGGCCCTGAAACAATAACCATAAGAGAACCAAAAACAGAAGATAAATACGAATATTGGGTACATAATTACACAGATGGCGGCAATTATGAAAGCGACAGACTTTCTTTATCAGGTGCACGTGTAGAAGTATATTTTGGGAATGAACATAAGCAAACTTTTACTATAGAACCTGGGAAAGCTGGTGTTTTGTGGCATGTTTTTGATATAGAAAACAAGGATAAAATCATAGTGAAAAATGTTATCACCTCATCAAGGTAGCATTTCCCCGATCTGAATGGCAAATACTCTTTAAAAGGATTTTGCGTTAGCAAAATCGAATCCGTGTGATGTTTTTTAAACTTTTTCCCCAGAAACAAAAAATCACTTGAAATTATACCATAGTTACTATAGAATATTAGTATGAAACAGGTTCTTTTGATTGATGCTTCTCCTATTTTTATGGAGTTCTTGAAGGAAAGATTACTCGCCGAGCAGATTAAGGTTGAAACTGCAGCAGGAAACCGAGACGCTTTTCAAAAAATGGTGAGCCTGATGCCTGACCTTGTCATCGTGGACGTTGAGTCAGACATTCTTCATATACAGGACTTCCTTGACAACAAGATTTCAGAACCGAATGCCGCCAAGCTTCCCATGATGATTGTCGGTCCGGAGATTCCGCGCTCAAGCATTTCAAACCTTGCAAAGTACGGTGTCTTCAACTATTTTACAAAACCCATAAAGTTCGATGTATTCTTTGAAGCCATAGGCCGCATCATAAAGACCAGGCTTACAATAGACGAAACTCCAAGCGTAATAGAAACCCATGTCAACGGAAACATCATCTTTGTTGACATTGCACAGGGCCTTAACCGCGACAAGATCGAAATCCTTAAATACAAGCTTGACGAAATTGTAGAAAAGAACAAAATGCACGATCCTAAGATCATCATCATGATGACCAGTTTGGATTTGACTTTTGTTGACGGTACGAACCTTGAGATACTTTTTGACAATTTGATAGGCTCATTCCTGCTTAAAAACATCAAGGTTCTTTCGCTTAACAAATTTACAACCGACCTTATCGAGGGGCACCCCGCATACCATGGAATTGAAGTTGTAGAAAGCCTCAACGACATCCTCAACTCTCTTGTGGACAGCGGCACCACCGCGGATGATGTAATTGACATTGTTTCAGATAAAATCCTTTTTGCTGATGATGAGATTGTTCCCAGTTCCATCGACACACGTTTCGGCAATGACAACGGCGGTTCAGCAAAGAATGACGAGCAAAAGAGCTCAACAATAAAGGTTGCCATTGTAGACAATGACGAACAGTCACGCAATATTCTTGTTGCATCGTTCAAGGCAATTAATGCAGAGGCTGTGGTATTTGAAAACGGCACTACATTCCAATCATCCATTGCAAACGACCAGTTTGATGTTGTAATCATGGATTTGAACCTTAGCGACATCAACGGACTTGATATCCTCAGGAACCTTCAGAGGCAGGGATTTACAACTCCAATCATCGTTTATTCCCAGCCCACAAGCAAAGAGGGTGTAATTCAGGCATTGAGTCTTGGTGCAAGAAGCTTCCTTGTAAAGCCTCAGAAACCCGCACTCATAATCCAAAAGGCCCTTGGAGTCCTGAACAGTTAAAAAAATGGACGACAATTCCGTTATTTCCGGCTCAAGATTTTTGGCAAGCACACTCCACGAACTTAGGACACCCTTGCAGACAATCGTAAGCACAACGGAATTGATGCAGGACACCCCCCTCAACAAAGAACAGCGCGAATACGTACGGCAGATTCAGTTTAGTGCAGACGTTCTTCTTCAGCTTGCAAACGACATCCTTGACGTCTCAAAGCTTAATTCAGGCGAGATGCAGATGGAAAACATTCCCTTTGACATTTCCGAGCTTGTTGAACATGTCGTTGACCTGGTTGCCATAGAAGCGTTTGAAAAAGGACTTGAGCTAGCCACCGACATTGACCCATACATTCCAAAGATGATAATGGGCGACCCCACGCGAATGCAGCAGGTAATCTTGAATCTGGTCAAAAATGCGGTTAAATTCACCGAGAAAGGCTACATTTTTGTTTCGGTCCAAAGACTGGAAAACACACTTTGTTTTCAGGTGGAAGACTCCGGCGTTGGTGTTCCCGAGGACAAGCAGGACCTTATATTCAAGCAGTTTTATCAGGTTGATGCATCCACGACAAGACGGTTCGGCGGTTCAGGACTTGGGCTCGCAATATGCAAGAGCATTGTTGACCTTATAGGCGGTTCCATCGGAGTAAGGACAAATCCAAGCGGAGGTTCCATCTTCTGGTTCAACATTCCACTTACATGCGTCAATCTTGGTAATGAAAAGCAGTTTGAACTTGAAACCCCAGCTTCATCCCACATGCTGATTGTTGACGACAACAGTCTGGCACTCAGGAGCATGGTTGACAAGATGAAAGGCCTTGGCATTCATTCAGTGGAAACGGCAACCAGTGGTAATGGGGCACTGCAAAAACTACTGGACGCTTACGACAAGGGGCATCCTTTTACGCTTGCGTTCATCGACATGCTAATGCCCGGAATGGACGGATGGTATCTGGCGGCAGAAATAAACAGCAACCCGAAAATCAACAACATGAAGCTTTACCTGATGGTTCCAGAGGGACAGATGAAGGGAGAGGCAAAGATGAAATTCCTGAACTGGTTCAACGGATACCTTTACAAGCCGATCAAGAGAAACCAGCTGCTGAATACTCTGGTAGAAGCCTTTAACCAGCCGTTTGAACTGGAACCCGCAGATTCAAAACGCACGGACGAAAACGAAAGCACATATCCGATTTCATCACTTACTAACGAGAACACCCTTATGAAGGGAAAAACGGTCCTTGTTGCAGAAGATCATCCGGTAAACAGAAAAATCCTTGTGTCATTCCTGGAAAAATTCGGAGCCACAGTGATTCAGGCAGAAAACGGACAGGAAGCCATAGAACGCATAATAGAAAAATTCAACACCGACCTTATCTTCATGGACATCCACATGCCGGTAAAGAGCGGGCTTGATACTACATCAGAAATCCGCAACATGGGATACAACGGCATAATCATAGCATGCACGGCAAACAACGATTCAAATGATTTTGCAGAATACCACAGCATAGGCATAAACGACATCCTTGTAAAACCGTTCAAAAGGGATACGGTAAAGCAGATCCTGGAGAAATGGAACACGGTGCTTTCGTTCCCAAAGGCAAGAAACATAATGACAATAGCCAGCGTGAACAGCAAGTCATCGGGATTATGGGACATAGCATCCTTTATCGGAAAAGCGGACAAAAGCCGGGACAGGGCACTCTCCATGATAAGGGAATACATAAGCGGAACAGAAAGCCTGTTGAACCAGATAAACGACAAGCTGGAGCATGAGGAAAAAGAATACGGAAACCTGGAAAAGCTTTCAAGAAAAGCAAAAGAGACCAGCAACTCTATAAGCAGCTCAAAACTGGCAGTCTCTGCAGGAAAAATGGAACAGGCCGCACACGACAACAATCCCGTGGCACTGGAAGCCGCAAAAACAGACTTTGCCCTGGATTTTATTGAATTAAAAAAACTTGTAAAGCAATGGAACAGCACACTTTGAAATGAACTGTTCTGTCAGGAGAATATATGACAGCAAAGACTAACTACCACATGCACACGACATTCTGCGACGGAAAAAACACGCCGGAAGAAATGGTTCAGGAGGCCCTGGCGAGGGGCTTTACCACCATAGGATTCAGCTCACATTCAATGTATCCGTTTTCAAGCGACTGGCACATTTCATGCCGTGACCATTTATCATATGCAAATGAAATCAAGAGGCTAAAAGAAGCCTATAAAGATAAAATTGAAATAATGCTGGGATATGAGGCAGATTTTGTGGAGGGTGTATGCTGTCCCATTCCAAGCCAATATCCAGATGAACTTAAGCCGGAATACCTTATAGGTGCGGTTCATTATGTTCCATGGAGCAAAGGTTATTTTGGGGTCGATACATTCTTTGACAAGGCAAGGGAGCAGATAAAGAGAGTGTTCAACGGTGATGTAAAAAAAGCCGTTCAGGAATATTTTGCATGCGAAAGGGAAATGCTCAAAGCCGGAGATTTTCAGATACTGGCGCACTGTGACCTGGTCAAGATACAGAATTCACCCAAGGCCCCCTATCCGCTGTTCAACGAGGAAGAAAGCTGGTACAGGGATTGCATAAAGGAAACCGCAGATGCCATTGCAAAAAGCGGCGTATGCGTAGAGATAAACACGGGTGCGATGGCAAGGGGAAAACTTGATTCTCCCTACCCCTCACCTGAGCTTCTTGAGATGCTTCACGAGAAAAACGTTCCCGTTACATTGAGTTCAGATGCACATTCAACTGAACACCTGGACTTTGCTTTTGACAAGGCAATACTTCTGGCAAAAAAAGCCGGCTACACGGAATTCATGTATTTTTCCGGCGGCAAGTCTTTAATGCAGAAGTTTGACGCTTAAACCTATCTGGCCCGCCTTTCTTCCTGGGTCTGACAGTCCACACACAAGGGTGCATACGGAATGGCAACCAGACGTGCTTCCGGAATGTTCTTTTCACACAAGAGGCAGCGGCCATATGTATTCTGCTGGATGCGGTCCAAGGCATTGTTTATCATGTTAAGGCGTCGTGTCTCATGATCACTAAGCTCATTCAGGAGGTTGCCGTCTATGGCTGTAGATGCCACGTCCACCTCGTCTCCAGGCTCAGAAGTGCTAGCCAGTACAGCAGCCTCTTCATGGCGGTCTTTAAGCTTGGTTAATATTTCTTCCCTCATCTCAAGTAATTTTTTCTTTTGTTTTTCGACAAAGTCTTTTTTCATTTAAATCCCCTTTATTGACAATTTATGCTATTTTGTACATACTAGTATAAGTATAAATCCTAAAAAAAGCAAATAAATTCTGGAGGAATTTGTGGCTAATAAAGACGAAGCTATCGAAGTTGAAGGTGTGGTAAAAGAAGCCCTTCCAAACACTATGTTCCGCGTTGAACTGCAGAACCAGCACATTATCCTTGCCCATTTGAGCGGAAAAATGCGTAAACATTACATCCGTATAGTACCGGGCGACACCGTAAAAGTGGAATTGTCCCCTTATGACCTTAACCGCGGACGCATCATCTTCCGTGAGCGCTAACGGTTCCGATTATACCGTATTTTACTTTTTGCCGGGGAAAATGTACTTGAATGCCCTTATGGCATTCACAAATCCCTTGACACCAATACAAAGACATATAATATTTACAGGCAAGAACCACATCAACAGGTCAAAGAACGCAAGTCCCGCAATGCCCTGAAGGAGACCGTTAAGGAGCATTGTGACCCCCTGACGGCGCGTATACTTGGTATTTGTGTTGCGCGTTGTCCATGTGTAGGTGTTGTTCTTTTGTGACGAATCCTGACTGTTCTCCGCCTGCCTGAAAAACTCCCAGAACGCACTGTCACTGGAACTCCAGTCGTTTGAGCCGTACGGACCGTATGTACCGTAGCTTTGTCCATATCCGGAACCACTGGTGCCTGAGCCGGATGATGAATATGACTGTGAGCTGCTTGAACCATAAAGGTCATACTGACGGCGTTTTGCCTCATCACCAAGCACGGAATAAGCCTCGTTTATCTTCTTGAACTTATCCTCAGCAGCCTTGTTGCCCTCGTTTCTGTCCGGGTGGTATTTAAATGCAAGATTGCGGTAAGCTTTCTTTATCTCATCGCTAGAGGCATTCTTATCTACTCCAAGTTCCTTATACAGATCGTCCATTCAAATTCCTTATAAATCCAAGATTTCTCCTGCCTTAAAAAGCGGGAAAAACTTCCATCATAGGTAAAGGTACTCAAAATCGTCTTTAAAAACAAGTGAAAAATGAAGAAAAAACAAATTTTTATCTGCGTAAAAGCACCCAGGTTGCCCCGTTGCCGCCGCCATTCCTGTCAGGATGTCCTGAAGCCCCAAGACGCTTGTCCTTCTCTATGAAAAGCCTTACCATCGGTCCCAGAACAGGATCTGAGCCTGTAGTGTGCATTCCCTTGCCGTGTATGATCAGAATCTTCCTGTATGACCTTCTCTGCGCATCTGTTACAAACGCATCCAGCCTTGACCATGCCTCATCCCGTGTAAGGCCATGCAGATCGATTACAGCCTCCGGTTTAAGGTTCTTAAGGTATTCCCGGTCATTAAGGGCATTTTCCCTCTCTGCCTCGTCGTTTATCTTATCCTTGTCCACGGTTCCATGCTGATTGAGCCATACCTCTATGGGATTTGCACGCCTGGAATTATCCTCGTTCATCTGCCGTTCAAGGGAATATCCCTGCTTAAGGAGCTCACGCTGCTCTTTTGTGAGTGCATTTGCCTTTTTGTTTGATTTCTGAGGCCCCGTCTTTTTCTGCCGCTGCTGTTTTTGCTCGCCTTCCCACTGGCTAAGAATGTCTCCAAAATCCATGGCCGCCACCTATTGGATCAAGCGTACAGTGTCTTCAGGAACCCAACCGTAGGTATCGTTGAACACGACATAAAGCCATCCCGCAGCACTGTGCTTTACCAGTACCGTACTGCCCTTTGGCATGTCTATTCCGGAACCGCCTGCGCTTTCGGGAATTGAATAAATCTCTCCGCCCTCGTAAATTCCGTATTTCTTTGATATCTGGTGGCCGTAAAGGATTCCCGATGCCAGAAGAAGTATGAACAGGACCGCACAAACAGACGCATGAGGAATTTTCTTGAGTATGAAGAGCACGATTGTGGCAACAAGGCAGGAAATGCACAAAACCCACACCAGGATAAAGAGGGGCATGCTCGGCATGTGGACTATGGAAGAAAAGCCCAGCTCCTCCTCCAGTGCCATACGCTCATAATGGGCAGAGGAGAAAAGCACTATTGAATGGCGCTCTTTTGTATAAAGTTCATAGAGCCTGTCAACAGGAACTTCCTCCACTGTCTTTTCCTGAACCGCTTCCTGTGAAGATGGAGGACTTACAAAGGCATAGGCAAAAAGGCCCTTGTCCTGCTCGTCATTTACAGGCGCATCAACAGCCTCTAGCACCTCTATAGTATAATCAGGAGACGCGACATCATAACGGATTCCTCCATAGGATGTGGCGACAATATCAAACTCAGGGAAATCATAGGTTCCGGGTTTAAGGGGCTGCCAGTCAAAAAGTGCTATCGCTATCTTTTCCGGGGTAAAATCACCTGGATTTACTTTTTCGCTAAGGTCCGTATAATCAAGCCGTTTAAAAAGGGAATCTTCAGGAAGGTTCCAGTCAAACTTGAGGACCTGAATCGCATTTTGAATCAGCATCCTGAAAATGATATGCTCATTTGCGTTTACGGTTATCTTCTTGCCTGAAACCTGCACGTTGGGACTTTCAAAAGAAAGGAATATCTTTGGCCGCACGGTGTTGGGATGCTCATACACCTCAACAGCATCCACTGGAATCTTGGCATAAGTCTCATCAATACGGACATCAATCGCCTTTATCTGATACACACCCGGCTGGTCAAACCTGAAAGAAAGCGTAAGGGTTGTTCCATACTGCTCGCTTGAGGCATTTGAGTAGGGCATGTAAGCTATCTTGCTTGAACCGACAAAGCTTACTCCCTCAGGAACATCGTTAACCGAGACAGTCACCTTTTCCGGCGGGACATTCTCTATGTTCAATGTAAAGGAACAGTCAGTGGCCGTGTAGAAATAATTTTCAACCCGCTTGAACCTAAGGCTCTGGACATAGGCCCATGACAATGCGTTTACATCAGGCGCCCAAAATACAGGCAATATCTGAATTAAAAAGAGGACTAGTAATCCAATTCCGAACTTTCTGTTTCCTGCTGCTGGTTTTTCCATCGGTTTTGTTCATCCTCCCTTATGGTTGAATATAGTGAATTCTCGCTTGCGTTGGGCTCATCGGTATTCTGCGTAACCGGAGTCAGCACCTGTTCCTGTACACGGGCATGAGTCTCTACCTCGTTCAAAGACAGCTCAAGGTTTATCTTTGCATTCATGTTCGTGCTGTCCACAAGAAGGGCATTCTTAAAATAGTCAGCGGCCTTTGCATAGTCTCCGTTGCGGTGTGACAGAATTCCCAGATTGTAAAGTGTTGAAAATTTGATTTTTTCATCTGCATCAGGTGATATTTCCTTGTAGCGTTTTTCCGCCGCCTCATTTTCGTTCTGCATCAGGTAGGTTGTTGCAAGATTATAGAGTGCATAATCCTTTACCGCGCTGTCTCCCCTTTCCTCTGCATTTTCCGCCACAGACATGAACGATGCCACGGAATCCTGATATTTTTTCCTGTTCCAGTTGAGTTTGCCTGACAGAATGCTTGCACCATCCGCTATGTCCTCCGAACATCCAGAAAGAAGGAAGGTCATTGCAAGCACGGAAGAAGCAAAAATCCTTTTTTTCTTGAGGTAGGACACTGGAATCGTAAGCTCTCCGAATATGAACGAAGCGGCAATAAACACAATTGCTAGCAGGATAAAAAGATTATGGCGGTCAACTGTTTCCAGTTCATAAACCACGGAAGTTTCATCATCGCTGCCATAAACCTGATTCTGCCATGAACTGCCCGGGGCCTTTTTTGCAAAGCTGTCGAGCACTTTGTTGGCCGAACCAAGTACAGATGCATCTATATAAAAAAGATCAGGGGTTGTAGGAGAGTCTCCTGCCTTTTGAAGGTATTTTTCCTTTACTGTCGCAATGGTCTGCTCAAGCGACTCTGAACGCAAGGCTGTCTTTACCTGAGTCTTGCCGTCTCCTGCCAGAACCGAGATTTCCCTTTCTGAACCGAAGCCGATTACCGTTACGGGAATTCCAAACTTCATTGCCTCTGTAAGTGCATTTGCCAGGGTTCCGTCCGTTTCCTCTCCGTCCGTAAAAAGCCATATCGTACCTGACTGGGAAGATTGAACCGGGAACGAATTGATTGCGGTCTCAATGCCTTTTCCAAGTGAACTTCCTGCGGCTGTCATAAGATTAGGAGAAAGGGAATAAAGCAGGGTCCTTACAGATTCCAGGTCCTCGGTAAGAGGAATGGCAACAACACCCTCACCCTTTGCTAGGACAACGGAAACTGATGTATATGGAATGTGCTCAAGAAGACTGTCAGCGTAATTTGCGGCGGCCCTGAGGCGTGTCATGTCACCTGGAGCATCCTCAGCCTCCATGCTGTGTGAAATGTCAAACACCAGGGAAAGCGCACGACCGTTTTTCTGAACGGGGACATAATTTGCACCCCAGGAAATGCCTGCAGCACCCAGAACAATCATTACCCATGCAAGACAGCGCAAGAACGTGCTTGGAACAAAACTTGACCTTGTTCGCGTAAACACAGCAGAATCCTTTGCCAGGGAACGGTGTGGACCAAGGTTTTTCATGATCCTTGCAAAACGGGAGGACATGAAGTATACGTATGGAATAAGAAGAAGCAGGCCGTACAGAACCCAGGGTCTTTCAATTGAAAAATTCATAGTACCTCCTGCAAGAGCACACAGCGGATGAAAACGGCAAGAAGGAACAAAGCGGCTGCAATAAGGACAAATACCTGATAATACTTTTTATCCGTATTCTTGATGTGATAGCTTTGAACCATGCTTTCGTTGCGGCCAACTGCATCAAGAGCCTGTGACAGCTCACCGATGGAAGCCACCTCGTAGAATTTACCGTCCGCCTCACTTGCAATCTGAGACAAAACCGTACTGTCGTAATCTGAATTCAAGAATCCTGAATATGCTTTTCCCGTCTGGGGGTCCACATACTCCAGGGGAACAGTTCCCTTTGTACCGATTCCCAGAACATACACGGATATGTTTTTCTCTTTGGCAAGGCGAGCACCTGTATGCGGGTGAATTGCCCCGGAATTATTTTCTCCGTCCGTTATCAGGACAATGGATTTTCTAGGAGAACGTGAGGTAGCAAGATGGAACACGGCGCATGACAGTCCGTTTCCGATTGCAGTACCGTCCCCCATCTCACCGATTATGACTGAATCAAGTTTCTTAAAGAACACGTCCCTGTCCATTGTAGGAGGAACGACAACCGCCGCAGTCTTTGCCATCTCGATCAGGCCCACGCAGTCACCTGTGTTTTCTGATTCAAGTGTCTTTATTGCCTGTACAGCTGCCTGCAGACGGCTCATTCCGGCCATATCCTTTGCCGCCATGGAAGGACTTGTATCAAGCACAAAGAGAATGTCAGAGCCACGTGAAGAATAAACCCTGTCCTGATGATGCATGACAGGATTGGCATATGAGATTACAAGGCATGTGAATCCGGCTACGGCACAGAGGACGGCAACAACTCCAAGAGCAGTTCTGCCCGGGCTGTTCCACTTGAAATAATGTCCGTGCCAGTCACCCAGCGTAAGGGGAAAAGTTATCGGCCTGAAAAGCTTGAGGTAACGCAAAAAGAAGAATACAGGAATCAACAGCAGCAGAAAAAATGCCATGGGGTTTTCAAATTCCATCATACGCCAACTCCTATATTTTCATCCACCGATTCCAGTCCTACAATGCAGGCATCCGTTATCTTTACGATTTCCTTTCTCTCGCCCTCTGCAAAGGCGGCCTCATGTTCCTGGGGTGGATCAAGCCTTGAGTCAATTGAACCCTGGGCAAACACGATATAGTCAGTGCGTGTAAACAGGGAGACAAGATCCATTACGGCGCTTTCCTGATTATCGCTGAGCATGTTTCCGGTTGCATTGTTGATTACACCGGCCAGATGAGAAGCCGTTACCGATGCAAAAGGACACGCAAACCTGTATTCAAGATAGGAGCGGACAATCTTCTGCCATGATGAGGCAAAATCAACATCACTGTCATCCGCATCCAAAAGCCTCTTTAACTTGTGGCGTGTCACACGGGAGTTCCGCATGAGCCCCAGCTTTTCCCTAATGGTATAGTAGAATTCCTGAATCGTCCTGAGACGTGCAAGAAGGAAAGTTATGAGGAAGAGGAACAGGACACCGCCGATAATCAAAGTCCACATGACATAATTTGTTCCGGGAAGCAGGATTGGTGCGGCAGGCGGCCTTAGGGAAAGGTCTCCGTTTTTCTGTGACAGTGACTCAACCGTAAAAGGCTGAAGGTCTATTCCATACGCTATGTACTGCTCGGTATTCTGCGAATCGTCAACCTTCACGTCCCTGATGCATGCATTCAAGTCAAACACAGGAATGTCGATTACACCAGGCCTCCATGGAATGAACGAAACCTGCAGCGTATATGTCATTCCGTTGCGGTAGAGTATAACCTGCTTTACGGTAAACGTATCGTCAGCGGAAAGGAACTCCGGGCGTGACGGCTCAATGTAAAGGGAATCACCGGTTATTTTGGCTGGATCCGCCAGTGCAAAAAAATCTATCGGGCTGTTGAATGTAAACTGCAGTTCCGTCTGATCACCGACATAGACAATTTTCGGGAACAACAGCTGCTGGACAAAATCATCGGCCGCAGAAAGGGAACTCTGTGCAAAAAGCGCATAACATGAAATTGCGGCGCATAAAAGCAGACTGCAGAATTTCTTCATCCTAGCGCTCCCTGATCATAAAGAATTTTGTAAGCTCTTTGACGGGATCCGAGCTGGTGTTCAGGACAAGGGGGAATCCTCCGTTACGCTCACACTCAAGCTCCCACTCGGTCATGTGGGCATCATTTTCCTCACGCCACATCCTGCGGAATTTTGTGGAGGAAGTCGGAAGCACAAGACGGTAACCGGTTTCGCTGTCTGCAAAAGGAATCGCACCCACGGAAGGCAGCATCTCGTCCATTGGATCAACTATGCGGACTGCTATGACATCATTTTTCTGGCAAAGGCGGCCAAAGCTTTCCTGCCATGATGAAGTACGGAAGTCGGAGAAAACCAGGATCAAAGTGCGTTTCTTAAGGAGCTTTTGAGCACCAAGAAGGGCATTGTCCAAAGCCGATCCGTTTTTAAGGACCTTGTTGATTTTCTCGTATTCAGACAAAATGAGCATAACCTGGTCATGACCTGCACGCGGTATGCAGTTGAACCGTATGTCACCGTCAAAAATGACAGTTCCCACAGGAGATGAGTTGTGGAACGACGCAAGGGTTAAAATTGAAGCGCATTCAAGGGCAACATCAAGCCTTGAGCGGCCGGTTGAACCTGAGCGCATGGACTGTGACACATCAACAACAAGAAGCACGTTAAGGTCGCGTTCTTCCTCATATTGCTTTACAAAAGGACGACCCATGCGGGCTGTAACATTCCAGTCAATTGCACGCACATCGTCTCCGTCCAGATATTCACGTACACCGCTGAATTCAATTCCACGGCCCTTGTACAGGGAACGGAAAGAACCAATCCTCATTCCCTGGGCAAGCTTTACGGAATTCAGGTGTAGATAAGATGCTTTTTTCGCAAGAGCTTCTGTTTCCATCATGCACTCCTTTTATTATGGAAGTGGCATGAGTTCGATAATCTTGGAAATCAAGTCGTCGGATGAAACTCCGTCTGCGGATGCCTCATAATTCAGGACAAGGCGATGGCGGAGGACAGGCTTTGCGACATTCTGAACATCCTCAGGAAGTACAAATCCACGTCCTGCAAACAAGGCGGCGACACGTGCGCACTGCAGGAGGGCAATACCGGCACGAGGTGAAACACCAAATGAAATATAGTGAAGTATGTCGTTCTTTTTCTGTGCTGCTGAAGAGCGTTTTTCCTGGCGGTTTGGATCAGGCCTTGTTACGTTTACGATAGAAACAATATAACGCAGAATCTTTTCGTCTGCGGTGATGGCCTGTACGGCAGCCTTGCATTTTTCAAGTACAGTGGGGGAGAAAACCTGCTGAACTGGAGACGTGATTGATTCTCCGTTAGCCTTTATGACCTGAATCTCTTCCTCCGGAGTAGGATATGTTATGAGGAGCTTCATCAGGAAACGGTCAAGCTCTGCCTCTGGAAGGTTATAGGTTCCCTCCTGCTCTATCGGGTTCTGGGTGGCAAGGACAAAGAACGGTTCCGGAAGGTGATAGCTTGTCTCACCGATTGTAACCTGATGCTCTGCCATGGCCTCAAGAAGCGCTGACTGAACCTTGGCCGGTGCGCGGTTGATTTCGTCTGCAAGGACAACATTGGAGAAAACAGGTCCCCTCCTTACGGCGAATTTTCCCAGGGTCTGCTGATAGATCAGGGTTCCCGTAACATCCGCTGGCAGAAGATCCGGCGTAAACTGAATGCGCTTGTACTCAAGCCCAGAGATTTCCGCAAAGGTACGGACTGCAAGAGTTTTTGCAAGACCAGGAACACCTTCCAAAAGGACATGACCGCCTGCAATCATGGCAGTAAGAATGCCGTCGACTATATCTTTCTGGCCGACAAGCCTTTTTGAAACTTCCGTACGACAGCGATTTATGTATGATACACATTCATCAAGCTCATATTTTGAAATTTCCATAAGAACAATCCCCTTTTTCCAATAAAATACCGTTTAAGAAAAGTTACGCAATATAATACGTTCAAGCTTAATTTTACACATTTAATTGAATAATTTCAACAGGAAAGTTGAAAGTTGAGAGTTGAAAACTTAATTCAGAATTAAGAATGCATAATTAAGAATTGAACTTGTCAGGCTGGTGTTCTCACCCTTATTTCTACCCCACCAAATTCCGAATTATTGAAAATTTCTCTTTTCTTTTCTTGAATCATGTGATAAAATTATAGAATAAGAATTTATCTTGGAGGATAATGTAATGAAAAAAGCGTTTATTGCAGCTATGACTGTCGTGGCAATCGTGGCCATGGGATGTGCTTCGGGCTCCAAAACGGCACAATCACCGGAAGAAGCAGAAGCAGCAGCCGCTAAAGCCGCTGAAATACAAGGACTTTTTGAGCTTGTTGATGTTGCCGGTGGCAGCTTTAAGATGGGTGACGCTCAGGGAGAAAAGGATGAATTCCCGGTTCACTCTGTAGAAGTCGGCTCCTTTAAGATGTCAACCACCGAAATTACCCAGGAACTCTACAAAAAGGTCATGGGAACAAACCCTTCATACTTCAGGGGTGACAAGCTTCCCGTAGAAAAAGTAAGCTGGATGGATGCAGTCAAGTTCTGCAACAAGTTGAGCGAGATTCAGGGTCTTGATCCCTGCTATTCAATCGGTTCAACAGTGAGCTGTGATTTTTATGCAAACGGATATAGACTGCCGACAGAAGCTGAGTGGGAATATGCAGCACGTGGTGGAAAAGCCAACGAGAAATTCCAGTACGCTGGAAGTGACTCAATTGACGAAGTGGCATGGTACACCGGAAACAGCGAAAACAAAACCCACGAGGTTGGAACAAAGGCTCCGAACTCACTCGGAATCTATGACATGAGCGGCAACGTTTGGGAATGGTGCTGGGACAACTACTCAGAGACATATTATTCTGAAGGTTCACAGAGCAACACCAGGGGACCGGGCTCAGGAGACAAAAAGGTACTCCGCGGCGGTTCACGCTCAAGCATCATCGGAGACGGAAGCAGCATCTGCCGTGTTTCAAACCGCTCTTCTGCCAAAGCTTCCGAAAGCTATTACCTGAACGGATTCCGCATCGTAAGCACAGTAAAATAAAACCGTCAATATAACAGCGGGGCTGGAGGGGTGACTGCTTGCAGGCAATGCGCGGCACCCATGCCGCACATCGAGCGTTAGCGGGCCCCGCAAGGCCGGTACTGTTGCATCATATACCGCAGCAGGCCGACCCAAAATTCCTTAAAAAAATCTGGTAATGACAAAACGACGCAAATATTGTAGAATGCGCCTATGCCAGAGAATAATCCGATAATTACAGCCGAACACATTGCATACACTTATCCTCAGTCTACGGTACGCGCTCTTGATGACGTGAATTTTTGCATTCATCAGGGGGAATACATTGCGGTTGTTGGTGGAAACGGCTCCGGAAAAAGCACTCTGGCACGGATTCTTGCGGGATTTTTCTCTCCTGATTCCGGGAAACTGGATTTTGAAGAAGGACTTTTGCCCGGGATTGTATTCCAGCAGCCCAAGGAACAGATTGTAGCGGGTGTAGTTGAGCGTGATACGGCATTCGGCCCCCAGAACCTTGAGATGACCAAGGGGGAAATTGAGCTACGCACTTTGGAATGTCTTTCTGTTGTGGGGCTTGCGGACAGGGCTTCTTCCAGGACATTCGAGCTTTCGCTTGGACAGACACAGCGGCTTGCATTGAGCGGAATACTTGCACTTTTTCCCGAGGTCCTGATTCTTGATGAAATTACGGCCATGCTTGATCCCGGGGCACGCACGGAAATAATTCAGCTTATAAACCAATGGCACAAGAGGGGCCACACAATCATACACATAACCCACGATCTGGACGAGGCTTTTTGCGCACAGAGGGTCATCGCGCTTGACAGGGGAAAGATAATTCTGGACGGAACAAAGGCCGACTTTATGGCATCCGGTTCCATCATAGACAAAGTGTTTGGCTCTCCCATATCAATTGGCGGCAAACCCGATGCACAAAAGGAAAATGAAACGGTGCTTTCTGTTTCCGGGGCATCGTTTTCATATCCAGAGCGTGAAGTGTTCTCTGATTTTTCATTCAGCTTAAAAAAGGGAACCCTTACTGCAATTACGGGACCGTCCGGCTGCGGTAAATCCACTTTATTTGAATGTCTTGCAGGCCTGAACAAACTTAAGGGCGGTGAAATCCGTGCAAAATCAAGGCCTGTGCTTGCATTGCAGGAAAGTGAGGCTGCCCTGTTTGAATCCTATGCCGCAGATGACGTTGCATTCGGACCTAAAAACCGCGGTGTAAAGGGAAAGGAACTGGTTGAGCGGGTAAAGCAGTCGATGCAGGATGTAGGCCTCCCCTACGAGGAATTCGGCAACAGGGGAACGTTCAGGCTGTCCGGTGGGGAAAAACGCAAGCTTTCTCTTGCAGGCATTCTTGCACTGGATGCTGACATTTTGATTTTTGACGAACCGACTTCGGCACTGGATGCCACATCACGAAAAACCGTACTGGAGACATTGCGGAAGCTTGCAGATTCAGGCAAAACGGTACTGTTCAGCACGCACAGGATGGAAGAATCGGACATTGCGGACGAACACTTGATTTGGGAAGACCTGATTAAAAAGAATGATTCCGTCAAAGAAGAAGCTCAAAAGGCATCGGAGGAACTGGACCTTCTTTTGCCGCTCAAGAACGCCTCAATGCTTCAGAAAATCCAAAAGACAAGCGCAGCCCTTATGGCACCTCCAAAGATTCCAGACTCGATCATAAGCCGATTGCCTGCCCTAATCAAATTCATCCTGTTCCTTTTGATCTTGACATGCTCGATGGTTGCACGTCCGGTTCCGTTTTTGCTTACCATGCTGGCCGTTTCCGTTTTGTATGCACTACTTGCAAAATATCCGCTTACAAAACCGCTCTATGCTTTTTTAAAGCTGCTTCCATTCCTCCTGATTTTTTCAATCATCCAGTTCCTGTTTTATCCCGCAAGCGTTGACAGCTCAAGGGTTTTCTTTAACTGGAAATTCATAAACATAAGCGCATACAAGGTCGGCATAGTCTTAAGGATGCTGATCAGGGCACCTGCAATAATCATCACGCTGGGCACCTTCATCTTTTCCACGGATGAACGGCAGATCATGGACGGCATTTCCGCTTTCCTTACACCACTGGCACTTATAAAGATACCCGTACGCTATTTTGTTCTGACCATGGGAATCATGTTCCGTTTTGTACCGCTTTTGATTGACGAGCTTTCCGGAATAATAAAGACGCAATTGATTCGGGGTGCATTTTCAGCCGCAAAGGGCCTGGGCAAAGTAAAGATGCTCATTCCACTTTTTGTTCCGCTTATTTTACAGACATTCAGGAAATCTCAAACCCTTGCCGACGCCCTTACCGCAAGATACTTCTCCTAAAGTTGACCTAGAATGAATATGTCCAGGAAATCGGGAGGCATGCTCCAAAGAGGGCTTCCCTTTCCGCAGATTTTACGGTGTTGTAACTATGGTCAAATTCCATCTTGAATCCCGCCTTAAAGGTGTGTTTTCCCATTTTGTAGCTTAGTTCCGGATAGATGGAGATGACCGGTGATCCGCAATAGTTGAAATACTCATTGTTTCCGCTGTCTGTAAAATCGAATGCCAGGGAGCCTGTACAATTAAAGTTGAACGCATCATTTATTTCGTATGATACCTTAAGCCCGGTGTACAGGTCATATGAAGGATGGTAGTGTCCGTCATAATAGGCATTGCCGTTTACAAAAAGGTTTGTGGCAAGATCCGCCCCCAGAACGAATTTGTCAATTCCCCTGTATTCAACTCCTGCACTCAAAAGGAGGTTACCCCTAAGGTATGTATCGTTCAGGACATATGACGGAATGCACAGGAAATCTCCGGCCTTATGCTGATATGTGAATCCTGCATAAATGTCAAAATTCTTGACAGAAGGAATCTTTGCATATACGCCTAAAGAAAAGTTGTTTATTACATCATTGAATGTAAGCGCGAAGGTTCCGATTTTCTTGAATTCATATTCCGCGCCCAAGTTAAGATAAATCCTGTCATAACTTTCGGCAAAATCATTGTAGATGAATCCGTAGCCGTCCAGAAAGTCAATTCCAGTTCCAATGGACAAACCTTCAATCGGCTTGACTAAAACACCGAAATCACCAGTATAGTTGCCGTGACCAAGCTTTGTATCCAAAACCGGAAAATATGAACCGGCTGCTTTTTCGTTTCCCCTTATGGCAAGCTGCAGCATATCTATGGGACGGAATTTAACGTAGGTGTCTCCGAAATCAAAACCGTCAAATGCCATCTGACTGTTTTTTTCGATATCATCATTGTACCTGTAAAGCCAGAACGAGATGTCTGCCTTGGCATCAATTTTGTCACCCAGATATTCAATTTTCATTCTTTCTGCAATACCGGGGAAGCGCTGGTTGCCGTTGTAATCCCCAATGCGATATGTGTTGGTTGAGATTTTGTTCTCAAAAGAAATCTTGCCATCCGCAAAGACAGTACCCATTACCGCAAATACCAATGCAGCACCTATGGCCAGTGTTTTGTGAAACATTTTCATATTAACTCCATTTTGACACTTATCCTGTGTCATTTTCTCTTGCTGCTATTTCACAGGAAATAAATCAACTATACAGGAAAAACAGGGAGTACGTCAATATTTCTGTTTTGCCACACGGGGGAGGTAATTCATAATTCATAATTCATAATTCATAATTCATAATTCTGAATTCTTATTATTTTTTTCTGTAGATATAATGGAAAACTACTTCAGGATCCATGGCATACTCACGGACATGCTTAATCTCATTTTTTGCACCATTGACTTTGTTTGAAATTGCATTGGTCGCAAAAAGATAAGATTCAACGGTAAAATCGTATCCCGAAGCATCTTTTCCAGGTGACTTTGTTTCATCCCTCAGGACAGAATCCCTGGTTCCTCCGGCAATGATCAGACGCTCATATTCATAAGTAGTCGTCCTGTCAACAACATTTCCATGATCATCAACTTCCCATTTGACAAGTTCCCATTCACCTTCAAGCCAGCTTAAATCACCGTCCAGCGTGTACTCTGTAAAACCGTCCTTTGAATTTGAACTACAGGAAATGAAATGCAGGGAAAAAACCATGCACATACAAAAAACAAAGCAAATACTTTTAATGCATTCTTTAAACGTTTTCATAATAAAGCTCCAATATTTAAATATGACTTGTTATAATTTGATAAAACAAACGGATTTGAATGTTAAACGATGAAGTGTCCGTAACCGCTTAAGGCCATAAATTAACATGCAAGGTGTAAGGATTGCTGCGATTTCCGTTTCCATCCTCAAGATAAAAAGTTAATTCCTTATTATATTCGTAAGAACCAACATCCCAATGCACGTTGGACCACCATGTTATTTGCTGTTCATATTCTGGTGTCATAGTATATTGAGATTCTCTTACTGTACCGTTAGAATAGTATCGTAAAATGAGTTTTACAGCATCCATATTTGGCTGGTTAAAATCGGCAACAAGATAATAGTTTACTCCGTTTTGAATATCAGACACTTGTTCAAGATCTTCAAAATGCAATCCATATGGATTTTGGCTGGTATAACATACTCCACTAATTGTAGCGTCAAAAAAATCATTCTTGCACCCAAAGAAACACAGGGACAAGACCAATACCATAAGACATTTGATAAACTTTTTCATTTTTTTACCCCTTTTTTTATCAAACTTTTTCTGTTAATACAATAAGTGATTGCTTTCACTTCACCGTTAAAATCATTCTACAGGAAATAAAAACATGGGTCAAGACAATCAAATCAAAATTCTAAATTAGAAAAAAAAGTTGCAATACACAAAAAAAAAGCGGACTTGAATGGCAAACTTTATACCAAACAAATCCGCTTGTTAAACTAGGTATGAATTCTTATGAATTACAAATTAGAATGAATACTTCCATGACAGTGGGATGGTTCCCCAGAAAATGTCGTCGCTAAATGACATACTAAATCCAGCCTTGAAAGTGTTATTTCCAAGTTTATAAGTTACTTCAGGAATAATCATAAAATTAGACTTGTTACGATAATCAATATACTCATTGTTTCGACTGTCTACAAAGTCAAACCACATACGGGTTTTTGCACCTATGTTAAAGTTCTCATTAACATCATATCCAGCCCTCAATCCAGCATGCAAATCATAAGTGTCATCTGCTTCTGTAAAGAAATTAGTAATAAGTTCTGCTGCCAGAGAGAATTTTTCGGTATTCTTTAATTCAAGACCAGCGTTAAAGAAGAGTTTTCCATTAATGCTATAGAAATTTTCATTTCTGTCCTTTTGATAAGCCAATCCTGCATAGATGTCCATAGCCTGAACGGCAGAAATCTTTGCAAAAGCACCAAATCCAAAATGATTTGCAACATTGTTGAATGTTACTGCAAATGAACCAATGTCCTCAACTTCATATTCTGCTCCAAAATTCAATTTAAGGTTCTTATAGGTATTTTCATATCTGTTCTGGAAAAGATAACCAGTATCAATTCCTGCGCCAATAGAAAGGCCTTCCATCGGCTTAAACAAAAGTCCAAAATTACCTGTGTATCTTCCCAAAGGATTATATGAGGTATAGTAACCCAATACAGGCAAATAAGAACCGGCAGCTTTTTCAGCACCCCAATAGTACGCAACAGAAAGCTGCAGTGCATCTATTGGTCTGAATTTTACAAAACTGTCATTTCCATTAACATCATATAAGTTAATAACAGTCTCTTTACCATTAACACCGTCATAATTTCGGCCATTTATCTCGAGTGAAAAATCTGCATTTACATCAACCTTCTCGCTTTCGTATTCAACCTGCATGCGCTCTTCGAAATAAGGAAAACGATTGTTGTCGTCATAGCCGTTCCCAAATTTGTACGTACTTGTTGAAAGCTCGTTCTCAAATGTAAAATCACCTTCTGCAAAAACAGAACCCATCACGGCAAATGCAAGAACTGCACCTGCGGCCAAAAGTTTGTTAACTTTCTTCATAGTAACTCCTTGATTTAAAAAATCCCTATCACTATACAAAAAAAAGAGCACTTGGTCAAGATTTCTGAACTTTACCTTAAAAATGTTTTTCATCCCCCTTTTTTCCAACTTTTTTTGCGAATTATTGTTAAAAACGCCACTTCTGGTGCCAGTAATATTTCTGGGGGGAATTGTTGCCCCAAAAGCAAAACAAAGGAGTATTAAAATGGACATGACAATCAAACCTCAGCGGGAATACAAGGACAGGCTGTTCAAGGCAGTATTTGGACGCGACACGGAGGAAAGCAAGCGGTGGCGGCTTGACCTTTACAATGCACTCAATGGAACAAACTATAGCAACCCGGACGACCTGGAACTCAACACGATTGAAAACGTCATTTACATAACGATGCATAATGATGTTTCGTTTTTAATTGATGACCAGATGGTCCTTTTGGAACAACAATCCAGCCATAACTGGAACATGCCGTTACGTGGATTCCTGTATTTTTCTCAATTATACAACGAATACTTAAGTACAAACAAAAAGGATCAGAATCGGAACACCAAAATCAAAATTCCAACCCCAAAATTCATTGTTCTATACAATGGTCCGTCAAACAAACCAGAAGATTTTGAACTGAAACTTTCAGATTCTTTCATTCATCCTGATAAAAGTGGAGCCTATGAATGGACTGCTTATGTCAAGAATATCAATGAAAACCGTAATAAAGGACTTCAAAAAAAGTGCAAACCATTGTATGATTATATTAAGTTCATTGCAAAAGTACGGGAAAACTCAAAAAATGGAATGGATGAACTGGACTCAATAAACAAGGCTGTAAATGAAGCCATAGAAGAAAACCTTTTGGAAGGATTTTTTTCACAGCAGAAATCGGAGGTTATCGAAATGGTATTAACCGAATTTGATGAAGAACTATTCAAACAGAATGTCCGAGAAGATGGTTACATAGATGGCCTAGCAGACGGAGCCACTCAAAAAGCCCTGGAAGACGCAGAAAACTTTCTTAGGGAAGGAGATTCCCCAGAAAAAGTTGCCCGCTGCATAGGCCTTCCACTGGAGCAGGTCATGCAAATTAAAGAAAATCTATCTGTTAAGGCATAGGGGAAACCTTTTAGGGAAGATTAAAAAAGCCGGCAGTGACCTGACAAAATCGCTGGAAAAGAAGGTTCGCTTCGCCAAGAAAAACATGATGTGGAGGAAGCAGTACATGACATGGCAGCAGACAATAGACGAAGAAAAAGACATTTCCTATGAGGAAGGAAAAATAGACGGAGCCTCTCAAAAAGCCCTGGAAAGTGCAGAAAACCTTTTACGGGAAGGAGACTCTCCTGAAAAGGTTGCCAGATGCATAGGTCTCCCACTGGAGCAGGTCATACAGATTAAGGAAAACCTTTCTGTTAGGGCATAATGTCAAGGCATAGGGATAATGCGGATTGACTCACTGTAAATGTATGAGGCATTCCGCCTTGACAAATTTCACCTAAACTTTTACATTGTGTATAACTCATTTTAAAGGAAAAAAGATGCTTAACCTAAAGTGGATTATTCTGGCCATTGCCGTTTTAATGTATGTTTTTGTAATTGCATTTCAGAGCAGGAAGGTTTTGTTTACCACCGCCGCCGCAATTCTTGTCATTGCACTGGGATTCATTTTTCCCAACGCCATTTTTGCACTTCCTGAGGCTATCACGTCCAGCTCTTCGGTTCAGGCACGACTTTATTCACTTGTACACAGCTTCCGTGACATCATCAACTGGAACGTACTTATGATTTACCTGGGCAGCATGATCATCGCCGCCCTCTTCATTTATTCCAAGGTACCTGCACGAATCGCCGATTCCATCATATCGCACAGCAAGAATACGGGTCTTGCCATAATCGCCATCCTTGCAATGACAGGCATCATTTCAATCTTTGTAGAAAACGTTGCCACTGTCCTTGTCATGGCACCAATCGCACTGGCCCTCTGCAAGAAACTCAAGATGAACCCGACGATGTTCATGATAGGCCTTGCAGTAATGAGCAATCTTGAAGGAACCGCAACCCTTGTAGGAGACCCGCCATCCATGATTTTTGCAAGCTATGCGGGCTACAATTTCAACGACTTCTTCATCCACAACGGAAGGCTTTCAATTTTCTTTATCGTACAGACAGGTCTTCTTGCCGGATGCATTTTCTTCTATTTCTTCTTTGCAAAGGCAGGCAAAAACAAGATTCAGGTAGACAATGAACCGGTAATCTCATGGTTCCCCTTTGTCCTGCTTTTGGCGATGATTATGGGACTTGCGGCCGTTTCATTCATCCACACGGATTTTGGATATCTGAGCGGACTCCTTGTCCTGGGTCTGGGCATCATCGGGCTTTTGTGGTACCTCCTGTGTCAGAAAAAGACATTCAAGGATACATGCACGGTAGTAAAGGAACTTGACTGGGAGACAATCTTTTTCCTCATCGGCATATTCGTGGTCATAGGCGCAATAGAAGCGGCAGGACTTTTGAATGACCTAGCCCTTTTCCTCTCGCGTCTGACAGGTGGCTCAAAACTTTTGGGATTCATCATCATCCTTGTGGTTTCAATCATCATAAGCGGTTTTGTGGACAACGTGCCCTACATCATCACCATGCTTCCGGTTGCTGACACAATGGCAAAGACCATGGGCATGAACGGAGAGCTTTTCATGTTCGCACTGCTTGTGGGAAGCTGTCTTGGCGGCAACCTGACACCGTTTGGGGCATCCGCTAACGTGGTTGCAATGGGCATAGTCAAAAAGGAAGGCTATCCGATGAACTTCGGCAAATGGCTAAAGGCAGGCGTCCCCTTCACAATCTTAACAACAGCGGCGGCGGCCATCGTCCTCTGGCTCCTTTGGGCATAATTTGCTAAAGTCACCCCTCTTTTTTTCCGATAGGGGAAATAGAGAGGTGATTGTTATGTACGCAAAAGAAATCAACTTGAATGCACACACATATAATACGCTCTTCACATCCACTTCGTCAGGGCGGATTATTGTACCCGTAAAGAATAATGTAGCTGTCTATACTCAGTTTGAGCATGTTCGCGGTACCCCGGCTCCAAAAGGCGAAAGAGGTGTTCCCGTCGATAAAATCAGAATACTCAATACTCTTATAGACCGCCTTATCACAATGAAGCAGAAGGTTCCACTGGAAAATGAGGCCGCAGGTTTAAGCGATGCAGATCTTGAATCAAGAATCGTAAACTACCAGAGGCAGATCAAGGATGTGGTTACGCTTTCAACTTCAAACGGAACCTACGGACTTGCAGGTTTAATGCCTGAAGCCGGCGAGGTATTCTCCATCTCTGCATAAAAAAAGCACGAGACAAGCATAAATCTGAATAAAACTCAAGACAAGAATTACGTTGATAATTCCGAATGTGCATGGTTTATTTTACCATGCCGTACGGTTATAATTGGCTATAAGGTCTTCAAGCGGAGTACATTCATCCGGGTTGACTGTTGTGTCACACCTTTCTGAATAATATGGAATAAAAACCTGATTCCTTATGTTTGCCCACCTGTTTGGCAGAAGGGAGCCGAACTCCATGTTTTCTTCTGTCGGAAGGTTTTCCAAAAGCACCCTGTAATGGCTCGGGAAAACACTTATATTCACTTCCTTTAGTGATGAGAAACCGCCTGCAATTCCAAAAGCCTTTGAATCCAGGTTCATTTTTTCGTTGCGTTCAATCAGGGCCTGCTGAGTCTCTGTGGAATAGAACCAATAGAGGAATTCTCGAGCAAGCTTCTTGTTCTTTGATTTTTTATACATTCCCATGGTGACAATGGCATCCTCAACAGGGAATTTTTCCGCATCGGTTATAAGCCATCTGAATGTAAAGCTTTGGGAAAGCTCATTGGACAAAGAAAAAAGCTCGTCACTTGTCATAAAGGCCAAAAGGCATTTCTCCGTAGAAACCCACCTGTACTTTGGCATGTAAAGATAGTTGAACATGAAATTCTGTTCAAGAGTTGTACTCTGGTTTACTTCTTCCGTCCAGTTGCGCATGTATTCAACTGTGGCATTCAGGCCGTAATCATTCCATTTAAAACCGTCGTCTTCCTGTTCGTAGCCTGCCCCAAGGATTTTTGAGGCCTCATAAACAAAATCATAATCCCATGACGGTGCAAAACCAATTGTTGAATAATCGCCATATTTATCTGTTGAATTAAATTCTGCCGCACATTCCTTTATTGCATCAAGTGTAAGGACATGCTGATCCGGCAAAAGGTCCTCGTTTGACTTTAGGCATACCATAGCGGGAAGATTATAGCTTACAGGAAGAAGATATTGTTTTTCATCAACCACGCCATATTCAAGGAGCTGGGGATAAAAAATCGATTTATCCAAGCCTTCCTCTGAAAAAATCTTGTTCAAAGGTGAATAATACTTTTTTGCAGAAGGAGTCTTGAGCCATGGTCCCACAATCAAATCCGGCAGCTTTTCATTTTTAGCTGGAGGAAGTGAGGCGGCAGGGTTTTCCTTGTATACGACCACAGCCTTCATATCCTGATGTGTTGAATTGAACAGCTCGGCATAGGAAGCGAACTCCGGCCGGTTAGTCCAGATGACAATAGTTGAATCCTTTTCAGAACAACCGCTGAGGAATACAACAACTGCAAGGGCAAGGACCAGCCCCGTCTTTTTAAGCACGCGCAAGTTCATCAGCACTCTCATAAATTGCAGAATAAACCATCTCTATCTTGTCATCGTCCAAGCTTGAGAATGCAATACGCAAAGTTTGGCTGTCAATTGCAATGGTTCCGATTCCCTTTTCTTCAAGAAGCTTTTTACGCAATGCTTCGGCATCAACTGAATTCAAATGGAATGACATGAAGTATCCCGAGTTGAACGGCAAAGCGTACAGGGCATCACTTTTATGTGTATTGACAAAATTCTTTACGATTTGATAGCGTTTTTCAAGAACCTTAAAATATGCGGCCTTTTGTTCCTCAATCTTGGGATCCTGGAATGCCTTGAGCAAAATGTTCTGCGGTGGAGTTGAAGAACATGAAACGGAAGAACGGATTGTTCCCATCAGCTTTTTCACAAGAGCATCATACTGTTCCTCTGTCATTCCCTTGCTTGCAAATGTGATGAATCCGCAGCGGAATCCCCATGCAAAGTCTTCTTTTGTAGGACCGTCGATTTTTGCGGCAAGAACGTTGGGACTCAGGTCGGCAAGATATGCAAACAGAGACTGACGCTCAATCTCTTTTTCATAGGCAAGGCCGAAATATGCATCATCGCACCACACCATCACCTTTACACCCTTGTCGGCAAGACCCTTGATGAATTCAACAAGGCGCTTTACCTCATCTGTAGTTGGACTGTAACCTGAAGGATTCTGCGGGAAATTCAGGAGCACGCGGACAGAACCGGATTTGGCCTCCTCGCTCATTTTTTCCTCAAGTGCATCGATGTTGAACTTACCGTCCTTGAACATGGGGAACTGAACAAAGGAAGCGTTCCTTCTGGCAGATGCGATTAAAACATAATTGTCCCATGATGGATCGGATGCAACAAGCCCCTTTGACTCATCCAGGAAAAGGTCTGCAAGATATGAAATGCCTGCTGTAAGGCCTGGAACTAAAACCGGCATGGATATTGGAATGTTTTCAAGACGCGGGTTTTTCTTTATGATTGCATTTTTCCACAAAGCGCGCAAATCAGGATTACCGGCAGTGGGTGCATATGCTACAAGCTCCCTAGAACTGAAACTTGGAACCTGATCCTGAATTGACTGCAGGGTTACGGGAGAGCCGTTGATGACGGTCATGCCGATTGTGGCGTTGGCAGTCTTACCAAGCTTTTTAGCTTCTCCACTCTGGGCAATAATGCCTTTAGGGAAATAGAGCCTTTTTCCCATATCAGAAAGCAGGTCACCGGCAGCAGTCCCCGCAAGGACGTCGTTTAATTCTTGTGCTAATGCTGAAATCATAATAGTATAATTATGCAGAATTATGCATTAAATGTCAATGTATCAGACATGCGCAGGGTTATAATAGTATAAATATTCATATATTTATATTAACTGAGGTAGCTCTTTCATTCCCGCCGGGAATGGAGATGCTCCCCCTATTGATTGTTAATTACAAAGTTTTATTTGGAATTGCACTTGCCTTCCATATTCTTATTCATTACTGATTGTAAATACCCAATTATTCTGCTATACTCTCCTATTATGGTAATTTCTTCTATTGATTTGAAAGACGGACATGTCGTTCAGCTTAAAAACGGCAGGGATCTTGTATTGCAGCGGGATGATGCGGACTCCCTTATTTCTGAATTTGATACATACGGCGAGGTTGCGATAATCGATCTGGATGCGGCAATGCGCAATACGGACGAAAAGGGCAACACCAAGAATACGGCACTTTTAAAGTCACTGCTCCGGAAGGGCAATGTCAGGGTTGGCGGTGGTATCCGTGACGTAAAGAAGGCCCGGCAGCTGATTTCCCTTGGGGCGGAAAAAGTCATCATCGGTTCGGCGGCCTGGAATGCGGAAAGGAAAAGCGAAGGCGACCCAATCCTCAACACGGCTTTTCTCCAGGAACTCTGTGATGCAATCGGAAAGCAGCGGGTCATAATCTCCGTGGATGCCATCAACGGTAAAATCGCACTCAAGGGATGGACTGAAACCGCAAACATTTCCCTGGTGGAGGGGGCAAAGGCGGCGGAAGAATATGCCAGCGAGCTTTTGTTCACCTGTGTGGAAAAGGAAGGCTGCATGCAGGGCACGGACATGAGCATGGTCAAGTCCCTTCGCGAAGCCGTAAAGTGCCGTGTGGTTGCGGCGGGTGGAGTGAACTCCCTTGATCAGATAGAAGAACTTGAGCGCTTGGGCTGCGACGTTCAGCTTGGAATGGCCCTCTATACCGGGAAAGTTGGACTAAAGGACAGCTTCATCAGATGCCTTGACTGGAAAAAGGTTGACGGCATGATTCCGGTAATCGCACAGAGCACTCACGGTCAGGTTCTGATGATGGGATATTCAAACAAAGAGGCCATTGAAAAATCATTCGAGACAAAAAAGCTCACATTTTTCAGTCGCACACGAAACACCCTCTGGACAAAGGGAGAGACAAGCAACAATTACCTGAACCTTGTGCGCATGCGAGCTGACTGCGACCGTGACACAATCCTTGCAACAGTTGTACCCGACGGACCTACATGCCACACCGGACACTGGACTTGCTTTGGTTCGGAAGCGGACGAAAAGAGCAGCATGGAACGCCTGTACCAGACCATAAGCGAACGTTTTGCAAACCCAAGACCCGGAAGCTATACGGCCACCCTGAACGACAAGCGTGTTCGCGAAAAGGTAATGGAAGAAGCCGAGGAACTTACAGAGGCCGAAGGAAAGGACGAGGTTGTCTGGGAAGCGGCTGACCTTTTGTATTTTGCAAGCGTGCTGATGTACAAGGAAGGCGTGACCTGGCAGGACGTCTATGATGAACTTGACAAGAGGCACAAAGAGAAATAACATCTTTTTGACTGGCGGATAAAATGGAATCGATCATAGCTTTTTTCAGCAATTATTTTACTTACTGGCCTTTAGTCTGTTTTTTCTCACTCATCCTTTCTGGTTTTAATCTGCCCATATCCGAGGATGTCCTTATAGTGATTTCCGCACTAATCTCTTATGAGGATCGTTCCCTGCTTATACCGAACTACATCGGACTTTATGCGGGAATCTACGCAAGCGACATAATAAGCTATTGGCTGGGACGCATGATTGGAAACGGGGTCCTCAAGCTGAAGCTGATATCAAAATCCCTTACACCCAAGAGAGTTGCTTTCATATCCAACAAGCTTGAAAAACACGGATTCCTTACTTTTATTGTCACAAGATTCATTCCGTTTGGAATGCGTAACGTCCTGTTCATGACATCGGGATTTACAAAACTGCCATTCCCAAAGTTCCTTCTGTTTGACGGCATTGCGGCAATCATCAGTTCAACGACGCTCTATGCACTTGTCCTGTTCATAGGTGAGTCTGCAAAAGAAGGCTTTAAGATTCTGGGCATAATTCTATTTGTGCTGATATGGGGCATTCTGACTGTCCTCATCATAAAAAAAATTGTGGATCACAAAAAGAAAAAAAAGATGGAGATGTCAGCAGAGCAAAACGATTTAGAGAATTAATCTATAGTTTTTTCGCCTGCATCCTGTCCGACAGATTTTTCTTCAGTTTTCTCTTCCGGTTTTACAGCATTCTCAGAAAGCTCGGGGTTAACCCAATACCAGTACTGGGAATTCTTCCTTATGAACAGGGCCACCCTTATCGCCACGAAAATGACGATATACAGGAAAAATACCGTAAGAAGAACCGGGTGATGAAGCTCAAAGATCAATGCGACACACATTGCCACAGTAAGGAGAATATCCGGTGCGGGATCCTTTTCCTTCATGATTATAGAAGAAAGCAATGCGGCAGAATAATTTACATGATAGAATGTAAGCGTAAGGAAAACATGGAAGAAGGAATCCTTTTCCACAAAAGCAGCGGTGGCAGTAAGGACAGCACCAACAATCATGTAAAGCGCAAAATTCAAGGAAACCTTTTTTGTCCTTATCAGAGTCGTAATGGAAACAATCAAACTGCAGAACAGGGCCACACAAAGAAACACATCCACAAGCCTTACATTATACACACCAAGGGCGGGAATAAATTTTCCGACTTGCTGTGATAAAAAGACATTTACCGGCTTAATAAAACCAATCGTACCAAAAGTTGAAAGGGAAAGAATTGACTCTGTTGCACTAAACCGTCCAAGATGAAGTCTGTGCGTTACATACTTTTCCCAAAAGGCGGATATCTGCGCAAAATACGAAAGATACAGCATTACACCGATGAAGATGGGATTCCTTATCCTAAAGGAAATGCAGATTATGAACAGCATTTGCCCCGTAACGAAAGTATCAAGGAAATGATCACAGAATTCTCCAAGGGGTGAACCTGTTTTTGTACGTCTTGCCTGAAGTCCATCAGCGGCATCTCCGACAAGGTAGACGATATAGCATACCGGAATCAATATCCAGATAGGCCAGTTGGTTGATTTTACGGTTATCGCAATAACAGAAGCCAGGAATACAAGGGCACTTGATACAATTGTGATTATGTTGGCAGGAAGCCACCACGGAAATTTCTTTACAACCTTTTCCGCAAGAGGATTAATCACATAGCAGTCAAGTATGGACAAATCCTCTGAAGAATATGAATATTTTTTATTTGAATCTGAGTCACTTGTTACTGTCGCTTTAAGTTTCATATCAGAAAGTATAGCAAATAATTAAAATATTTACAATAATTCCCTTGTCCCCAGAGCCAAAGACTAATTTCCGGTATAATTGTATGTCATTGTAACTTTCGTAAGCTTCTTGCAGTCACTAAAAAAGTTGTTGCCCAGTTTAGTTATTGTATTTGGTATATAAATTTCTGTAATAGCTGTACCCTTAAACACACCTGTATAAGCAGACAAATCGCCCGCAAGTTTTGTTTTCGCAAAATCAGTAGAAGCCTTTAGGATTCACACTGTCAATTACCCCCTCTTTAATGGTGGTCAGACCTGTTGTTCCAGAAAGGTCCAAAGAACAGTTTTCAACTCTCAACTTTCATCTTTCAACTTTCCACTTTCATCTTCCTAATATTAATGGTATAATATGCCTATGTTTGAAATCAGAGTTGAGGCGGATTTTGCGGCCGCTCATTTTTTACAGGATTATCACGGTAAATGCGAAAACCTTCACGGACACAATTACAAGGTTTATGCACATGTAAAAAGCAATACGCTGGACGAGGGCGGAATGGCCTTGGATTTTTCCGTACTCAAGAAAACGCTCAGGGAAGTATGCAAGATCATGGACCACACGAACCTGAATGACATGCCTGTGTTCAAGCAGAATCCCTCTGCGGAACGGATTGCACTTTTCATTTTCAATTCGATTGTGGAAAAAATGCCTGAGCTTGCATTTGACGGCGACACGAACAAACTGCACCTTTTTGCCGTGGATGTATTTGAAACCGACACCAGCCGCGCAAGATATACGATATACTGAACCGCAATTTGTTGGAGGGGATAATTGAAATTCGTTCATCTTTCGGACCTTCACATCGGGAAACGCGTAAATGAATTTTCGATGATAGAAGACCAGGACTTTATTCTTAAACAAATACTTGAGATTGTCAAAAAAGAAAAACCGGATGCGGTCCTGATTGCCGGAGACATTTATGACATCCCGCAGCCATCGGTAGAAGCCATGCTGTTGCTGGACAGATTTTTGGACGAACTTTCCTCTCTTGGACTCCATACGATGATAATAAGCGGCAACCATGATTCGGCAGAAAGAGTTGCATTCGGTTCAAAGCGTATGGTAAGCCACATGCATACATGCCCCGCCTATGACGGCAAGACGCATAAGGTAACGTTAACGGATAAAAACGGTGAAGTTGATTTTTACATGCTGCCATACATAAAGCCCGCCATTGTACGTGCCCAGTTTCCGGAAGAAGAAATCGTAGATTACACCGACGCAGTTAAAGTTGCCATCGCACACATGAATGTTGATGTGACAAGACGAAACGTCCTTATTGCACATCAGTTTGTAACGGGAGCCACACGATGTGACTCAGAAGAAATTAGCATTGGAGGTTTGGACAATATAGATGCAGGCGTGTTCTCACAGTTTGATTATGTTGCATTGGGACACCTCCATGGCCCCCAAAAAGTTCAGCGTGATACAATCCGTTATTGTGGCACTCCCCTTAAATATTCTTTCTCTGAGGTTAACCATAAAAAATCCGTAACGGTAGTTCAATTCGATTCAAAGGATGACATCAAGATTACAGAACAGCCACTTAAGCCCCTGCACGAAATGAGGGAAATAAGGGATATTTTTTCTTCCGTATTCCTATGCCCAAAAAGCGACGACTACATTCGTGTCATACTCACAGATGAAACACCAATACCGGACGCACTTTCGGATCTGCGTAAGATTTTCCCAAACATCATGCGACTTGAATACGACAATTCCAGGACACGGCTTATTGATTCGGGAACACAGGGAATTCAAAACCCAAAACAGCTTGATCCCTATGAAATATTCTCCACATTCTACAGGGAAAGAACGCAAAACGAAATGGATCAAAAACAGGCCCAGTTCATAAAAGATTTAATCCAGCAGATATGGGAGGAATCCTGATGCGACCTCTTAAACTGATAATCACAGGCTTTGAAGCATACATTAACCGATGCGAAATTGACTTTACATCTTTTGGAGACGGAACACTTTACCTCATCACAGGAAACACCGGTGCGGGAAAGACAACAATCTTTGATGCCATAACTTACGCTCTATACGGAAACCCCAGCGGAACCGCAAGAACCGAAAAAATGCTCAGGACCGTAAATGCAGGCCCCGAGACTCCAACCGAAGTTGACTTTACATTTGAATTCAAAAAAAAGCAGTACAGGATTGTACGGAACCCGGAATACGAAGGGATTTCAAAAAACAAAAGGACAAAGACATTTTCCGCAGACGCTACACTTTGGGACAGTGACGGCAATGTTCTTGCAAGTTCCAAATCAAAAGTTACCGCATACGTAGAAAAACTTTTATCGCTTACAAAAGACCAGTTCTGCAGGATTGCGATGATAGCCCAGGGTGATTTTTACAACGTCCTGAATGCACCGACAAAAGACCGCAAGGAAATCTACAGCAAGATTTTTGGTACCGACCTATTCAACATCCTGCAAAAAAGAATCAGCGAGGAAACAAAAAAAGCCAGGGATGAAAGCGAGGACATAATCAGGGCAAAAAATTCTGCCGTATCAGAAATCGTAATCCCGGATGAATATGACGAGGATAAATTTTCAACCCAAACTCCAGATGCAGAGCTGAATCAAAACCTTACCGAACTTCTTGAATACGATGTCAAAAAGCAAAAGGAGCATGCCAAGGAGCTTGAGGAAATAAAGAAAAAAATCAAAGTAGCAGAGGACAAGCTTAATAACAGCAGGAACCTTGAGCAGCAAAAACAAAGCCTTGAGGAATCAAAACAAAAGCTTGGAAAACAGGAAGAAGAGTTTTCCACCCTTAAGGAAACTGTAGAAAGGGAGATGGCAAGACAGCCGGAAACAGACAAGCTTAATTCAGACCTTACCCTAATAAACGAAAGCTTTTCAAAATACGATTCACTTGAACAGAAAAAAAATCAGCTTAACAAAAACATCGGCATGATAAATTCAAAATCAAAGGAAGTGGAAGAACTCAAGAACACCAACGAGCTCCTTTCCCAGTCCATTGAATCCGCAAAAGAAAAAATCAACTCATATTCAGGAGTTGAAGTCGAAATAGAAAAAACCAAAACCGCAAGAGACAGGATTACGGAAGAGGGGAAAAATCTTGTTGACGCAATCAACCAGATAAATGCGCTTGGCGAACTCCAAAAACAAAACGAGGAATTTAAATCGCAATACATAAAGGCATCCAAAGAATCAGCTCAGGCAGCGGAGGAATATCAGGGTGCATTAAAGGCATTCCTTGACGCTCAGGCAGGCCTCCTTGCAAAAGATCTTGGCGAAGGAATTCCATGTCCTGTATGCGGTTCAACAAATCATCCAAAGCCCGCAAAACTCAGCGATCACGCACCCGACCAGAATTCAATCGAAAAGCTAAAGAAACAAAGCCAAAAACTGGAGGACATCGCAAAAGAAAAAAGCACACTCGCGGGAAACATGGACGGTCAGGTAAAAGGCAAAACCGAACAGATAAACTCAAAACTTAATGAGCTTGGCATAAAAGGAAATATTCAAGAGGCCACAAAGGAACTTGAATACAAATGCGAAGAACTGCGCAGAGATTACAAGCAAAAGGACGATCAGCTAAAGATACTCGTTGCAAATCAAAATGAAAAAACGGAGCTTCAGAAAAAAATCGAAAAGAACCAGGCCGAACTAAACCAAAACACAAATGCATGGCATCAGGCCGAAACAGAAATTGCCGCATTAAAAAGCTCAGTCAACGAAAATGAAAAGTCCATCAGGGAACTGGAAAACACGCTTCCCTACCCGGACAAAAAAAGCGCACAAAATGCCGCCACAGAAATTCAGGATAAAATCAACGGCATAAAAACCGCACAGGAAAACGCACGCACAAAATTTGATTCATGCAGGGAAGAAATATCCAGGCTAAAGGGAATCATCATCCAACAGGAAAAGAACGTAGCCGAACTCAAGCAAAAACTTGAAGAGGAAACAGACATTGAACAGCAGGAAAACGCACTCAACGAACTTTTTGAAACTCAGGACCAAATGCAGGATGAACTGGACGAAATAAAAATCCGGCTTGCTCAAAACAAGGCCACATCAGAAAAACTGTCCCAGCTGCAGGCAAAGCTAAAGAAAGTGCAGGAGACCTACCAGTGGATGAACGACCTGGACAATGTCGCCGGCGGAAAAATGTCGGAAAATGGAAAAATTGATTTGGAGACTTATGTTCAGGTTTCCATCTTTGACCGAATCCTTTTTTATGCAAACCAAAGGCTCAAGGACATTGCGGGAAACCAGTACCGTCTTGTACGCAAGCAAAAAAGTGATGACAACCGTTCAAGCTTTGCACTGGACCTGGACATTCAGGATAATTTCTCTGACAAGGTGCGGCCTGTGCAGGGACTGTCTGGTGGAGAAACCTTTGAGGCATCCCTTGCACTCGCTCTGGGACTTTCCGATGAGATTCAGGCAAATGCGGGTGGCATAGAACTTGACTGCATGTTCATTGACGAAGGATTTGGAAGCCTTAGCGAGGAACCACTGGAAAAAGCCGTGAACTGCCTCTACTCTCTTGCACAAGGGAAAAAGCTTGTCGGCATAATCTCGCATGTAGAGCGGCTGGACAGCAGGATAGACGACAAAATAGCGGTAACAAAGGACCCCGTATACGGAAGTTCGGCAAAAGTCATCTCAAGTAAAATTTAATTTGTGAATTTGTGTTAAAAATTGCATTCCCCGTGCCATTTAAAGTATAGGGGGCAATATGAATTTCATTCAACTTGAAGAAGAAAACGAAATCGAATGTGATGCTGCTGCAGAAAAAGATTATGTCACAGAGGCGGCAAAAAATGCCTTTGGGATTACATACCTTTATCCGTGGCAGAGAATCGTAATCTCAAACATTCTGGAACCAAACGAGGACAACAACAGGCAGATTGTACTCTTGCCAACAGGTGCAGGTAAATCACTTTGTTTTCTGACACCCGCTCTTTTACTGAACGGACCCACACTTGTAATCTATCCCTTGCTTGCATTAATGGCGGATCAAAAACGCAGGATGGAGGACGGAAAGCTAAAATGTGTGGTATTCAAAGGCGGCCAAACACCAGAAGAACGCGAGGAAAATTTTACGCTACTCGGACAGGGCGCCCAGATAATCATAGCAAACCCGGAGGTCCTGCAAAATCAAAATCTGGTTGAACGTCTATGCCATTGCAACATCCAGCACATTGCAGTCGACGAGGCACATTGTGTAAGCGAGTGGGGAGACTCTTTCAGGCCATCGTATCTTACGCTTGGCAACATCATCGACAGGATTAATCCTCCTGTTGTAACGGCATTTACGGCAACAGCCTCTCCTCCGGTTCTTTCCCGAATCTCGGAAGTGCTGTTTCATGGAAAATCTCATGTTGTAAAAAGTGACTTTGACCGCCCCAACATACACTATTACGTCCAGAACGCCTATGCAAAAAAACGTGCGGCATTCAGGCTTGCGGTGACGGAACAAAAACCACTCATCATCTTCTGCGGCACAAGGGCAAAATCGGAAGACATGGCACGTGAGCTTTCGGAATATATGGGAAGCTACAAGGTAAGGTTTTATCATGCAGGCCTGGAACGAGAAGAAAAGACGGAAATAGAAAAATGGTTCTATGACAAAACTGATGCGGTTTTGTGCTGCACTGTGGCATTCGGGATGGGTGTGGACAAAAAGGACATACATACGGTCATTCACCTTGAACCTTCTGCAAATGCGGAAAACTATCTTCAGGAATCAGGAAGGGCGGCAAGGGACGGTTCAATCGGAAAGGGAATCTTACTGTGGAGTCCGGCAGATTCAGTTCATTTTTCGCGGTATAAAAACGGAAGCCGGGAACGTGTGATGAAGGAATTTGCAGAGGCCAAAACATGCAGGAGACAGATTTTACTCGATGCCCTTGCAGGGGAACAGGCGGCATGCGATGGCTGTGACGTATGCCTTAACAAAAAAGAAGCTGATTTTGCATGGGATGCGGAACTTGCATTAAAATACATCCGTAGCCACAGGAAAATGTTTGACTGGAGGGAATTGAGCGACAAACTCCTTGATTTGTTCAACAGGCATGATGAAAAGCGCTTTGGCATGCATATCTGGGAAGGAGCGGACATAGAACAGATTTTGTTTCAGCTTAAAAGGAAAAGGCTCATACGCGTTTGCCTATGGCCCTGGTTTGGAAAAGTTGACTGTTCCAATAAAAAACAAAAGCCACTTCCTGCAGCTTTTTACGGCAGAAAATGGCTTTATTTACAGAGTCTGGAAATCAAGATTCTTCGCTTTCTTTCTCTTTATCTTTTTCATTCTTTTTCTCGGTCTTCTTAGCGGCCATATTGTCCAGAAGTTTTGACTTCTTCTTTGGCTTAGGAGGCTTTTTCTTATATTTTACAACATAGCCCGCAAGAGACGTAAAGACGATAAAGAAAATCGCTATAAAAATTACACGCCAGTCTGTAAGGACCAGCTTGCAAAGTTCCCAGAATTCGTTAATACTCATATTTTCCCTATCGGCTGTTTTTCTTCCATTCTTTACAAAGATATTTTACAGCATATAAAAACGGTTGAATATATTCGCTCGGGAAGGTATAATCAAAACATGACTGGAATAGTTGATTATAATGCAGGTAACATCAAGAGTGTTGAACGTGCGCTTGACTATCTTAAAGTACCGTTTGTACTCTCCAAGGACCCACGTGACCTGGAAAAAGCAGACCGCCTCATTTTCCCTGGTGTAGGAGATGCAGCCTATGCCATGACTCAGTTAAAGAAATCCGGTTTTGACTCTTTCCTAAAGGACTGGGCTTCTTCCGGAAAAGATCTTTTGGGAATCTGCCTTGGATCCCAGATTGTGTTTGACTACAGTGAAGAAGGCGACACAAAATGCCTTGGCCTCCTGCCCGGTGTTATCCGTCATTTTGACACGATATGGGCTGAAACAAATCCAAGCGAAAAGGAAAAAAAGGAATCCGACACTCCCATGCTCGACTGCACGCTAAAGGTCCCGCACATGGGCTGGAACGACGTGACATACTGCAACGGTTCAAGCAGGCTGATGCAGGGTGTTCCGGACGGAAGTGACTTTTATTTCGTACACTCATATGTAATCCACCCCGATGATCCTGAAATCATAAAGGGATATGCCACTTACGAAACGATGGTGCCCGCCATAGTTGAAAAGGACAACATCACTGTATTCCAGTTCCACCCCGAAAAATCAGGACGCTTTGGCCTTCAGATCCTAAAGAACTATGTTAAGGACGACATGTCAGGAGGAAACGGTTCATGCTGAAAAAACGAATCATCATTTGTCTTGACGTAAAGGACGGCCGGACAACTAAAGGCGTTAAATTCCAGAACAACATCGACATCGGTGACCCGGTGGAAATGGCGGCTGAATATTACAGGCAGGGTGTTGACGAACTTGTATTCTACGACATCATGGCATCTGCACGTGGACGCGGACCAATCCTGGATTTGATTTCCCGTGTGGCAAGCCAGGTTTTCATTCCCTTCTGTGTGGGCGGAGGAATCGGTACAATCGATGACATACGTTCCACAATTCTTGCAGGTGCGGAAAAAATATCACTAAACTCTCAGGCCGTAAAAAATCCTGACCTTATAAAAGAAGGTGCACGCATTTTTGGAAACCAATGCATTGTCCTTGCAATGGATGCCGCACGTGACGAAAAAATGCCAAACGGATACCGCGTATACCTGAATGGCGGACGTGTCGCAACCGATCTTGACGCATTGGAATGGGCAATAAAGGGCGTAAAGCTTGGTGCCGGAGAAATCGTACTCAATTCAATTGACGCAGACGGAACAAAAGACGGCTATGAGCTGAACCTTACCCGCATGATAAGTGAGGCGGTAAACGTTCCGGTAATCGCTTCCGGTGGTGGTGGAAAACCAGAGCACCTTACAAAAGTCCTTACTGACGGAAAGGCAGATGCGGCCCTGATTGCAAGCATGGTTCATTCGGGACAGTACACTGTGGGTGACATAAAAAAGGCACTTGAAAAAGACGGTGTTCCCGTAAGGTTAAGCTGATTACCTTGTGCGGATAAAATCAAGCAGTTTTTCCGTAAGGTTTCCGTAAGACAAAAGAGTTTTTCCCCATTCGGCAAAACATTCAGATGCACTTTTGTACATGCCAAGGAATTGCAGCATTGACTCTTCTATTTTTTCCGGCTGAACGTCCTGTGTCTTGTTGAACTCCAGCATAAGGGTCCTGTAATTCTGGAAAAGCGATTCATCAGAAGCAAAGTGACTTTCCATTCTGTCCAACAGGGCACCGGCCTTTACTAACTGCAGCTCCTCATCCTGAACATAGGCATTCCACAAAAACGGTTTTCCGCAAAGGCATGCTCGTGCAAAAGAATCTTCCCCACGGATAATGTTCAAATCCATGAGGGTCAAAAGGGCATCCCATGACTCCTGGGCCATATACGGAAGCAGAATGAGCTTAAACGGTTCCCCTTCCCTTTTCCATTCATCAAGACAAACATCACGGCTCAATCCCGGTGCCACAAAAACACAAAGTTCAAGCCCCGATTTTTTTAACGCCCGTACAATTGGAGACAAATCACGCTTATATGTAAAAAGGGAAACACAGAATACATCATCAGAACAAATCGCCTGCTGAATCTCGTTGTATTCAGGATAATTCTTTAAGCGACAGAGAGCGTCATCCCTGCTTTTAAGGGAAGATGCAAATTCATTGTCTATTACAAGGCCACCTGTTTTTTCCGTAAAACCTGGCATGAAATTCACTTTCTTTACCAAAGCAGATCTTGTTCCGCTTTTCAGGAGATGAAAATCATCCGCCCATGACTCTGCGGTAAGGTATTCTATGTTTATGATTTGAACTTCTTCTGTCCGTCCAGGCTCAAACAATATGTCATCCAGCCATTGAGGCCTTGAGCACTGAAAACATTCCAAAATAAGTGTCGGGGGATTTTTTGAATATTCAATATGACAGGCATCATCCGCATTCCAGTCCAGCACAGTCCACGAACGGTATTCCTGAACGGCCTTGCTCGGGTCAAGTCCTGGAGCCATGGATGCAAACGATTCAAGATTGCTTACCACCAGGCGCAGCTTTAATTCCGGTGCCAGAGCACTCAGACTGCGTGCCAGACGGTAAACAAAACCGATGTCACCATAATTATCCACAACACGGCACAAAATGGTGACATCAGAATATTTGTTATTCACGGTTATTATTTAGCCTTTCTAGCAACAGTTTTTCTTGGACCTGATTTTTTAGCAGCGGGCTTCTTGACTGCCGTTTTTTTAGCAGGCTTTTTTGCCGCTGTCTTTTTTACCATGGCCTTTTTGACGGTTGCTTTTTTGCTGACTGTCTTTTTAGCTGTGGATTTTTTTGCTGTTGTTTTTTTCTCAGCAGCTTTTTTAGCTGTGGTCTTTTTTGCCGTGGCTTTTTTGGCAGTCTTCTTAGCGGCTGTCTTTTTGGCTGTGGTCTTTTTGGCACCAGCTTTTTTTGCAGTCTTCTTCTTTGATGCAAGCGGTTTTTCTGCCAATTCTACGGCACTGCCTTTTTTCCACGGATTTGCACGTACGATTGTCTCGGCACGGTCACTACCAACGGAAACGATTGTTACCGGTGTTGCAGTAAAGTCCTCGATGAATTCGATGTATGCCCTTGCATTCTCAGGAAGGCGTGCATAAGACTTGCATTTCTGGAGTGATGACTTCCATCCGTCAAACTTCTTGAGGATTGGCTTGGCATTGTTCATGTCGTCAACATTTGCAGGGAAATCTGTTACGATGCGTCCGTTGATGTCGTATGCAACACATGCTTCGATTTCATCCATCTCGTCATAAATGTCAAGGTGAGTAAGGATTAGGCCGTCCAGTGAATTGACGCGGCATGCATAGCGGAGGGCTACCAGATCAAGATAACCGCAGCGTCTTGCCCTACCGGTTGTAACACCGAATTCGTGTCCAGTGTTCCTTACGTATTCGCAAAGTTCGCTCTCTGTGTCATTGTTGAATTCAGAAGGCATTGGTCCGTTTCCAACGCGTGTCTCGTAGGCCTTGAAAACACCCACGATAGTATCAAGGTCATGCGGTCCGATTCCGGTTCCAACAGCGGCACCAGCGGCACATGAAGGACCTGAGCTTACAAAAGGATATGTTCCAGAGTCGATGTCCAGCATTGCACCCTGGGCACCTTCAAAAAGAATGTTTTCCTTTCTGTGCTTCCACATTTCTGCAGTCAGGTCAACACGCATTTCCAAAAGCTTCTTCTTGTATTTGTCAAGGTAGGCTTTATCTTCACCTGTGAACTCAGACATCTTTTCCTTCCAGTCAAGGTCGGCAAGACGAAGTCCGTCACGGTTTGCCTTTTCACCATAAGTGATTCCTATTCCACGTCCAGTTGTTCCTATTGGTCTTGGGCGGTTTGCATCCCTTTCCTTATCCATCTGCCTGTACTTTGGCAAAATGATGTGTGCGCGGTCAGAGATGAATACACGGCCTTCCCAGTTGATTCCATTCTTCTTAAGCATTGCAAGCTCATCAAACAGGGCTTCCGGATCAATAACCATACCGGCTCCCAGATAGACGTCTTTCTCGGGATAAAGGATTCCGCTTGGAACCTGGTGCAGGGCATACTTTTTTCCATCAACAACAATGGTGTGACCTGCATTGGGGCCACCTGAGTAGCGAACAACGTAATCGGCTTTTTCTGCAAGGTAGTCTACAATTTTACCTTTTCCTTCATCTCCCCACTGGGCACCAATAACAACAACCTTCATAATTTGTCCTCCAACAAATAACTATGAAATTTTTAATTAACTCTTGTAGCTCACAGATGCGTTCTTGACCGTAACATCATGCGCACCGCTTTCCTGAACTGTAACGGCAGAAACCAGGGTTATCTTGGCCTTTTCCTGCAGTTCCGGTATTGTCAACGCTCCACAGTTGCACATTGTATGAACAACCTTGCTGATCGTGATTGCAACATTGTCATGAAGATGTCCTGCATAGGGAACATAGCTGTCTACGCCTTCTTCAAATGACATTCCGGCTTTTCCACCAAGATCATAGCGCTGCCAGTTTCTAGCACGGGAACTTCCTTCGCCCCAGTATTCCTTCATGTAATTTCCGTTGATGATTACCTTATTTGAAGGAGACTCGTCAAAGCGGGCAAAATAACGTCCCAGCATAACAAAGTCCGCACCCATGGCAAGTGCAAGCGTAATGTGATAGTCATGTACGATTCCACCGTCAGAACAGATTGGAACATAAATTCCTGTCTTCTGATAATATTCATCACGGGCTTTTGCAACCTCGATTGTGGCTGTGGCCTGTCCGCGTCCGATACCCTTTTGCTCACGTGTAATACAGATTGAACCACCACCGATACCAATCTTTACAAAGTCAGCACCGTTCTCTGCAAGGAACATGAAACCGTCCCTGTCAACAACATTACCGGCACCAACCTTTACGTTCTTGCCAAACTTGTCGTGTATGTCATGAAGGGCCCTTGCCTGCCATTCAGAATATCCTTCGGAAGAGTCAAGGCACAGGACATCGACTCCGGCATCAAGCAATGCTGGAACCCTCTGCATGTAATCGCGTGTATTGATTCCTGCACCAACGATATAGCGGTGTTTTGAATCATGCAGTTCATTCGGATGGTTTGCGGCTGAATCAAAGTCCTTTCTGAATACAAGTGAAACAAGGTTTCCGTTTTTGTCGATTATTGGCAGCTGGTTGACCTTGTGCTTCCAGATGAGGTCGTTTGCATCGCTCAATGAAATGCCGTCCTGACCTGTAATCATGTCCTTGAACGGAATCATGTAGTCCCTGACCTTAGAGCCTGCCGGGAAATGATCTACGCGGAAGTCACGTTCGGTAATGATGCCCTCAAGCTTTCCGTGTGAAGTTCCGTCTGCCGTTACGGCAATTGTTGAATGTCCTGTCTTTTGAATCAGCTGGATAACTTCCTCAAGAGTCTGATCCGGACGAATGTTTGAATCTGATGTGACAAATCCTGCCTTGTAGGACTTGGCTCTGGCAACCATGGCAGCCTGGGCTTCTATGGTCTGGGAACCGTAGATGAACGAGATTCCCCCTTCCTGAGCAAGGGCCACCGCCATCTTGTCGTCAGAAACGGATTGCATTACGGCACTGACCATCGGAATGTTCATGTAGAGGTCAGATTCTTCCCCGGCCTTTTTGTTAAATCGTGTAACCGGAGTGCGTAAAGAAACATGTTCTGGAATGCAGTCTGCAGAAGTATAGCCTGGAATCAGGAGATACTCGCCAAAGGTGTGTGACGGTTCGTCATAATAGTAAGCCATAATGTCCTCTTTAAATGTGAAATTAAGGTCCCCCCGCAACGGAGCTCCCTCTTAATTTCAACTAATAATATCATATTTTATGGAAGAATTCTAGTAGTGGAATTGGTTAATTCATAATTCATAATTCTTAATTACTTTAATCCGCGTGACAAAATTTTTTCAAAAAAACATAAAAAAGTACTAAAGTCTAAAATTCTTTTTCCGATAACAAGAATTAAGGAATATTGTTTACTAATTTATTCAGGTGGGGTATTGCTATGAGTTACAATTCTTATGGTGGGTATAACACATACCGCGAAGTCGGCGTCAAAACTGCCAGTCAGGGGAAACTGGTTGTCATGCTGTACGAAGGGGCCGTCTCTCATTTAAAAGACGCTGTGAACATGATCGATGACGAGAACAAGATCGCAGCTCACAACATCGAGAAGTTCGGCATACACATTCAAAAGACACAGGACATCATCACGGAGCTTCAGGTAAGCCTGGACATGGAAAAAGGCGGAGAAATCGCCCAAAACCTCATGGCCCTGTACATTTACTTCAACAAGGAACTTTTAACCGCAAGCATAAAGCACGACAGGGGCAAGCTCAAATTCATCCTGAATCTTCTTGACCAATTGAGGGATTCTTGGACAAACGCCGCAAATACACAGGCTAATAATACAGTAAAGATGACTGTTGACAGACCGACAATCAGTATAACAGGATAATTTGTTTTTAACTTAGTGGGAAATAAAGGTGGGAAAAATGGTAGAACAGGTCAGTCAGGAAGAACTCAACGAACGCATTGCCATACTCAGAAGGTTCAGGGCATTGCTGGAGCAGCAGCGTACCAAATTCAGGGAATACCTTAAGGTTCTTGAACAGCAGGAAAGCAAGATCTGTGAGCAGGACGCACAGGCCCTTATCGCACACAGTGAACTGGAAGCCCAGATTGTAAGGGGAATAGGCTCACTGCAAAAGGTTATAGGTCCGATGCAAAAGCTTTATCTGAGTGCCAAAACCTCAACCTACAATCCCCAGGACATCATTCCAATCGAAAAGCTACAGGACGATTTAACCCACCTGCAGACCCAGGTCCTTGCCCAGAACGAAAGGAACAGGCAGCTCCTCCGCACCCAGCTTGAAGACCTTAAGGAACAGATTGCCACATTAAGGAACCCCTACCGCAAGCTGAATTCCGTCTACGCCGCCGACCCCGACTCCGGTAATTTGATTCAAGTGGAAGCTTAGATTAATTCGGAATGCAGAATTAGGAATTAAGAATCCGGAATAAAACTCAAACAGGGCTGTGTTTTCCCAAAATATAAAAAATTCTAAATTTATCTCTTCACTAAAGACATTTTTTTCCATATATTATATAATTAGCGAACTGTAGATTTTTCTACCATTAAGAAAATGAGGATGATGATGAGCGAGCCTAACGAAAACAAGAATAACGATCCAAACGATCCGTTTGATTTTTTTAAGCTTTCCGTGGATCAGGACGACAAGGACGATAAGAATAAAAAACCTAAAAAACCAAAGCCATTCCCGATTTTTACTTTAATCTTCCTGGGAATAGCTGTTTTTCTGCTTTTTTCAACCATTAGAAATTCCCGCAATTCAGAGAATTTGATTGACTTTTCCAAATTCCGCGAGATGATAGAGACAAACGAGATAGACACCGTAATACTGAGTGACTCGTACTTTATCGGCTACAAGGAAAGCGGTACAGACACGGCCGAAAAGGAAAAGGGTTTCAGCCTCTTCTCTTTTGCCACTTCAAACACAAAGGAATACCGTACAGTCGGAATCCTGACAGATGAATTCATCGATTTCCTGAACCAGAAAGGCATCACCTATTCTTACCAGGCAAGACAGAGCGGAATCTGGATACAGATCCTTATTTCCCTGCTTCCGATTGCCATCCTTGTGGGACTTTATGTATTCATGTTCCGCAAGATGGGCGGCGGCATGAGCGGCATGGGTTCCCTGTTTGGTAATGGCGGTGGAAAATCCAAGGCAGTTGATGAAGGCAAGGTAAAGACCAGGTTTGCAGATGTTGCGGGTGTTGACGAAGCCAAGGAAGAACTTGTTGAGGTTGTTGACTTTCTTAAGCAGCCCAAGAAATACACAGAAATCGGTGGAAAGATTCCAAAAGGTGTCCTTCTTGTTGGACCGCCGGGAACAGGTAAAACTTTGCTTGCACGTGCAGTTGCAGGAGAAGCCGGAGTTCCGTTCTTTAGGATAAGCGGTTCCGACTTTGTTGAAATGTTCGTTGGTGTGGGAGCAAGCCGTGTCCGCGATTTGTTCCGTACCGCACGCGAAAAGGCACCGTGCATCATCTTTATTGACGAGCTTGACGCAATCGGTAAAAGCCGTGTAAACAATCTCGGTGGCAATGACGAAAGGGAACAGACCCTGAACCAGCTTTTGGTTGAAATGGACGGATTTGACAACGAAAAGGGCCTTATCGTTCTGGCTGCAACCAACAGGCCGGACATTCTTGACCCAGCCCTTCTCCGCCCCGGAAGATTTGACCGCCAGGTTCCAGTTGAACGCCCGGACGTAAAGGGACGTGAGGCAATCCTCAGGATTCACTCAAAGAACGTAAAGCTTGACCCCGATGTTGATTTTGAATCACTTGCACACGGTACAATAGGTTTTGCAGGAGCAGATCTTGCCAACATGGTAAACGAGGCAGCCCTTCTTGCTGTAAGGAACGGCAGAAAGCTTGTTTCTATGGAAGACTTTAACGACGCAATCGACAAGGTAAGCATAGGCCTCAAGAAAAAGACAAGACGTGAAAACGAAAAGGAAAGAAAGACCGTTGCATACCACGAAACAGGACATGCGCTTGTTGGAGCCTTTACACCGGATTATCCGCCGGTAAACAAGATAACTGTTGTTCCACGTTCCCACGGAGTTGGAGGTTTTACACAATACCGCGAGGAAGAAGAAAAGAATCTCCAGACCAAGAGGGATTTGCTTAATGAAGTTGACGTACTCTTGGGTGGACGTGCCGCAGAACAGGTAATCTTTGGCGAAATAAGCACGGGAGCCGCAAACGACATTTCTCGTGCCACAGGAATCCTAAAGAGCATGATCACCGACTACGGTATGAGCGACAAATTCCTTAACATGACATTGGGAAAATCTGGCAAGGGTTACGGTGGACCGCAGGAGCCGGAACTTGTACGTGAGTTCTCTGAGGAAACCCAGCACTACATCGACGAAGAAATCGCCCGCATCATGCAGGAGCGTTACAAGCATGTCCTTAAACTGTTAAAAGACCACAAGCAGCTTTTGGAATACATCGGAAACAACCTCCTTGAAAAAGAAACCATGGACGGAAAAGAGTTCGCCGAGATTGTAAAGGCAGAAATCCACTGCAAGGAAATTGCATCCGACAGTTCAAGCAGTGCTTCTACAGCAGAAATAAAGGTGGAAACTCCTGAAACTCCCAAAAAACGCGGAAGAAAGCCAAAGGAAGACTAAGGCAGGACTTTATGTGGAAATACTTTGCCCTCAATTTTAAGAAATACCTTACCCTAAGGGGTCGTACATCACGCATTGAATTCTGGAGTTTTGTAACATGCTCCCTCATGCTATTGCTGGTAGGTGTGGCCATTGCAGGACTCTTTCTTGCCATCGATCATTTTTTTCAGGTAAGGTTCAAGATAGGTTCCATAAATGCAGCTACAATCGGAATAATACTTTTTCTTGTTACGGCCCTTGTTCTTGCAATGCCATTAATAAGTGTCGCCGTCAGAAGGGTCCATGATGTTGGACTTACAGGATGGCTGATTCTTGTTCCAGGCGTGAACCTTATCCTATGGTGCATGCCCTCCAAAAACAACAACAATTATTTTGATGACAACAATGTGTTTGAGCCAAGCCGCATCATAGCGCTTTCACTTATATGGGCGGGATTCATTGCCTCGATTTTCTATTCAATTGCCGCCACTTTTTTACTCGACGAAAAGCTCGTTCTAGCAGGCAGTACGGTTGAACAGATCCAGGAAAGTCCGGCAGAGAATGGCATTCAGGCGGAAGAGAAGACAGAGGACATCTTTACCGGGACGGCAGAGGACAGCAACAATATTCAGAAAATTGAAGAACCAGAACAAATGGACGACCAGACTTCCTCCACAGAGTATGACGGAGAGATAATCCAGACAGACCAGCTTGATGACGGAACAATCATCACCTTGCGCCGCCACACCCAGACGCTTACAGTCAGGCTTATTCAGGATACAAACATCTATGATTCGATAAAAAACAAGGTCACAGTAGGAAGCATTTCCATTCCACAGGAAATCAAGATTACGGGCATTGCAAAAACAATGAATCCGCTTACCACATCCAACACAACGGAAATATGGCTCAGGATAGATGACAACGGCCTGGACGGGTATTTGAACGCGGGTGCAATTCCTGATCCTTACGAAAACGACTTTTACATGGTTACCGACCAGATTAAATTCGCAGATGAAAAATGGACAGTCCGCAATCTTGGGGAACGAAGCTATACGTTTAAAAACGGAACCGGGATCTATGACGTCCCAGGAACAAGACATTCAACAAAAATCGGCATAGTCAGCTTCAAGGGAGACACATCTCCTGTATATTCAATTACTGCCATCACGGAAGAAACCACTCTGGACAAGGAAAGCGGTATGGAATATCCATGGCTTCGTCTGGACATCGACGGAAAAAGCGGATGGATTTACGGCAAGGATGCAGTCTTTGAAACAGGCACTTCAAGCTTCCCCAGCCCCAAACGCACTTTGGAAAAGAACCTGCAATAGTCATGAACCTTTGTGATGCCCCTGCTTCAAGAGGTTCACATAAGGTCATTCTTGTGGTAAAATCATGGTATGTCTAATACCAACGATAAAACTGTCTATATTCTTGATTCATATGGTTTAATCTACAGGGCCTACTTTGCCCTGATAAGTCACCCGCTCACCAATTCACGTGGAGAAAACATCGGTGCCCTTTCCATTTTTTTCCGTAACCTAAGGGCGCTGCTTGCTAAATACAAACCCGCATATCTTGCCGCCGCATTTGATTCACGCACACCGACTTTCAGGCATGAAATGTATGCCGAATACAAGGCAACAAGACAAAAGACCCCCGATGATCTTCATGCCCAGGTTCCGTGGATAGAAGAGGTCCTGAATGAGCTTAAGGTTCCGGTACTCAGGGTGGACGGATTTGAGGCCGACGACATAATCGCAACCGTTGCAAAAAAATGCAGGGAAGAAAACAGGCCATGCCGCATCCTAAGCGGAGACAAGGACCTTCTTCAGCTTGTGGACGAACAGTGCAAGGAAATGCAGCCGGACAAATTCAACGGTGGATGGACAGAGGAAGGCATTGAGGAAGTCAAGGCAAAATGGGGCATACCGCCGGAAAAAATCCTGGACTATCTTTCTCTTGTTGGCGACAGCGCGGATAATGTTCCCGGTGTAAACGGAGTCGGAGACAAAACCGCACTCAAGCTGCTGAATGAATGGGGAACCCTGGACGGCATCTATGAGCATGCTGATGAGATAAAGGGAGCTCTCGGAGAAAAAATCCGAAAGGACAAGGATAATGCGTATTTTTCAAAAAAGCTGATTACACTTGTAGATGATGTTCCTGTAAAAATTGATTTTGAGGACTTTTCAACTTCAAACCTTGACTATGGTGCCGCAGCAAAAAAATTGAACAGCCACGAGGCATTCTCTGTTGCAAAAAGCTATGCCACAACACAGACAGAAACAACAGACGCAGGCCCCCTCTTTACACCGGAAGAAAAAGTCCTTCCGCAAGTTAAGGATAACCATGGAAATTATTCAGCAATAACGGACATTCAGAATCTTAAGAAATTAATCGATGAAGTCTTGGCCTCCAAAGAAAAATGCGTGGCCTTTGATACAGAAACTGACGGACTTGATTCAAACGCAGCAAAGCTTGTGGGATTCAGCCTGTGTAAAAAAACAGGAGAGGCAGTTTATGTCCCGGTGTATTTTGCAGACCTGATGTTCGCAGAAGAGGATACCGTTCCAAAAGACGAATGCATGAGGGAACTTTCAAGACTCCTGGATGCAGAAGACTTTACCCTCATCATGCACAACGGAAAGTTTGACCTGGAAGTGCTTTGGGCAAACGGATATGCAGGCATTCCCAAATGCAAAATCTTTGACACCATGGTGGCAGCATGGCTCTTGAGTCCTGATGAAATGGGTAAATCTCCCTATAGCCTGGAATACCTTGGAGAAACAAAGCTGGGCCTCCGTGGAATTGAATTCAAGGATGTGGTTCCCAAGGGAAAGACATTTGCAGATGTGCCCCTTGATAAAGCTGTTCCTTATGCCGCAGAAGATGCTGATTTTACATGGCAGCTTAAAGGATATTTTGAGCCTCTGATTGAAAAGAATTCACTTCACGAACTCTTCTATGACATGGAGATGAAGATTCTACCGATACTGGCACGCATGGAAAGGCAGGGCATTCACCTGGACAAAAAGGCACTTGCAGAATACAACGTCTACCTGACCAAAGAGATTCAGGAAAAGGAAAAGTCCATTTACTCCGAGGCAGGCCACGAATTCAACATCGCAAGCCCAAAGCAGCTTCAGACAGTTTTATTTGAGGAACGTCATCTTGTTCCGGGCAAAAAGACAAAGACAGGATACAGTACGGACACCGCAGTTCTTGAGGAATTGATGGAACGCACGGAAGATCCCCTCCCCCGCCTTATACTTGATTACAGGAGCCTTACAAAACTTCAGGGCACCTATGTGGAAACACTTCCCACACTGGCAGACAAGGGCAGCAGGATACACACCACATTCCTTCAGACAGGAACCGCAACAGGCCGCCTTTCATCAAGCAACCCCAACCTTCAGAACATTCCGGTAAGGGACGAGGCAGGCCGAAGAATAAGGAGCGCATTCACGGCAGTTCCGGGCACCGTTTTGATTTCCGCAGACTACGCCCAGATTGAACTTGTGGTACTGGCACACCTCTCGCTGGACAAAAACCTTTGCTCGGCATTTACTCAGGGGGTGGACGTGCACAAGGCAACCGCCGCACTCATTCATGGAATTGAACCTGAGCAGGTTACACCGGAAATGAGGCGAATGGCAAAGACGGTAAACTTTGGCGTCATGTACGGCATGTCGGCATTCAGGCTGGCAAACGAACTTGGAATCTCACGCACGCAGGCAAAGGAATTCATCGAAAAATACTTCCAGACCTACAGCGGAGTCCGAAAATTCCTTGACGACACAATCTCCTCGGCAAAACAAAACGGATACGTGGAGACTATCCTGCACCGCCGCAGATACATTACGAACATCAACAGCAAGAATAAAATCGAGCAGAACGCAGCCCAGAGAATCGCCGTAAACACACCGATACAGGGAAGTGCCGCAGATATAGTAAAGACAGCCATGATGAATGTTCAGGATGCCATAGACAACGATCCAAAGCTCAAGGGAAAGCTGAACCTTCTTCTTCAAGTTCATGACGAGCTTATATTTGAATGTCCAGACGACAAGGAAACCGTGGACTATGCCATAAAACTGATACGCGAAAAAATGGAAGGAGCCATAAAGCTGAATGTTCCCCTGAGGGTAAGCATGGAAAGCGGAAGCAACTGGGGGGAATTCCATTGATTCTGTGCGTGACGGGGCCAATGGCGGCAGGGAAAAACCTTGCGGCGGCTATTCTGGAGAAAAAGGGATTTACAGGCATAGACGCAGATACAGTCGCACACGAGGCGGTTGATGCATGCAGGGACAAAATCCTAGGTGAATTCTCCTCTATCGCAGGTGAAAAAAACATTCACCTTGAGACCCCTGATAAAAAAATAGACAGGCGTGCCCTGGCATCCATTGTGTTCTCTGATCCGGAACTGCTTAAACGGCAGGAAAACATCGTCTACCCCTACATCACAAAATACATGGAGGACTTTATTGCCGCAAACAACGGCAGGGACACAGTTCTTCATGCAACGGTTCTTTATAAAATCCCCGATTTATTGCAAAAAATGGATAAAATCCTGTTCATCGACGCTCCAGGAATCATCAGATTCATAAGGGCCAGAAAAAGGGATGGGCTTTCCACACGCCATATCCTCCAGCGCTTTGCCAGTCAAAGGAATCTTTTTGCTAAATACAAGGCTTTAAATGCCGATATTGTAAGAGTATGGAATATCGGCTCCGGGAAAAGTCTTGAAAAAAAGATTGAAAAATTCCTTTACACGAGCCGGCCGGGGATAAAAGAATGGAACAGAAAAGAACATTGTGGATTTTAATTGCAGCAGGACTCTTCCTTTGTGCTGTTTTCACCTTTGCCTACCTTATGAGTGGCAGAGGAAATAACAAAAATGTCACCGCCACCAGCTTAAAAGATACATCTTCCATCTGGATGTCACCTTCAACTTCTGCAAAACCTGCAGTCAAGGAACCAGAGCCAACTTATACACAGGGCGTAGTTGCAAATGATGATGAGGTAAAGGAGCCTGGAATCAGGGAAGGCCTTTCAAGTCCTAAGGAAGGAACACCCACGGTTACGGCAAATGACAATGCCATCGCTCAAACCGACAACCTTACCGTAATTGCAAACGGTCCGACAAACGTATATGTTCCGGAAAGCACAGAAACAATAAACGCCAACGGAAGCACTACAACGACATTTGACTTCAGCTCATACACCAACGCCTATTCATCAAACAATGTAAAGGCCACGAACAAGGCTGGAGAAAACGCAATAAAGAACAAGGAAACTGCAAAAACAGCAAAAACCCTTGACGAAAGCACCTCAAAGAAAAGTACACCGACCACTACTGCAAAGAAAACCGAAACAAAGGTGGCAGAGAAAAAGGCCGAGACCAAGACAACAACAGGCATCCCGGACAGATACTGGGTTCAGGCAGCATCTTACTCAAGCAAGAACAAGGCAGAGGAAGCACGCAGCCTCCTGGACGAAAACAAGATACAGTGCGAAGTGTTTACATACGATTCAAACGGAACACTCTATTACCGTGTACGCGTAGGTCCATATTCGACAAAGGATGAGGCATCATACTGGAAAAAGCAGGTTGATGGAATCGCATTGTTTGCAGAAGCTGGAACTTACATCGTGAACTCAAGCGCACCTCTTGCAAAGAAATAAAATGAAAAAAACAAATGCCATGCGGATTCTGGACGGTGCAAAAATCGCCTATGAATGCCGCGAATACGACGATGACGGCGAGCATGAACTGGAACGGGGAGCAGCGGAAAAAACTGCCCAAAAACTGGGGATTGACGCCGCCACTGTTTTTAAAACAATCGTAATGAGGACGGAAAGCAAGGAAGTCGTTGTTTTCTGTCAGAGCGCAATTCACGAAATAAACCTTAAAAAAGCAAGAACCGCATGTGGGGCAAAGGAAGTAAGTCCCGTAAAGCAGGACGAACTTTTGGCATTGACCGGATATGTCAGGGGAGGATGTTCCCCCATCGGAATGAAAAGGACATACCGGACTTTCATTGACCAGAGCGCCCTTCAGTTTGAAAAGATATGCATCAGTGCCGGTGTTCGGGGAGAGCAGCTTGTACTTTCCCCAAACGACCTGGTAACAATTACCAAGGCAACCGTCACCGACTTGATTTTGGAACAATAACCAATTTACATTGCACGATTACATCGCAGTATACCCGCCGTCAACTGGCAGGGCCACGCCTGTAACATATGCTGAATCCGGGGCTGCAAGGAAGATGGTTGCAGTATCAAGCTCACCCTCTTTTCCATAGCGTTCCTCAGGAATCATTGTCTTTGCGTTCTGCTGGAAGAAATCTGAATCCAAAGTTTCCCTTGTAAGATCCGTGTAAAAATATCCAGGGCAGATTGCGTTTACCGTGATGTTGTATTTTCCCCATTCGGCGGCAAGGGCACGAGTAAGGTTGACTACACCACCCTTTGCGGCATGATATGGAGCGGAACCTGCAATTTTGTTTCCCACAAGACCGTACATTGAGGAAATGTTGATGATGCGGCCGTATTTTGCAGGAATCATGGCTTTCTTGGCGGCGGCACGTGCTACCCTGAACGTACCAAAGAGGTCTATGTTCATCTCGTTGTTGAACTGATCGTCAGAGATATCCTCAGCGGGGGCAACGGCACCTGTTCCGGCATTGTTGATGACGATATCGATGCGTCCGAACTTTGCCATAACCTTATCTATTGCTGAATCCACAACAGCAGTGTCGGTGATGTCACACTTGATTGCCATGGTTTCAACACCATAAGTGTCCTTGATTTCCTTGGCAACAGCCTCTATCATTTCCTGTCTGCGTGCTATGGCAACAATGTTTGCACCCTGATTTGCCAGGGCCTTTGCCATCTGAACGCCAAGACCTGTTGAACAGCCGGTTACGATTGCAACCTGACCTTTTAAATCGAAATATGATTTCATATATAACTCCTTAAAGTCGTATTTCCCAAAGTAAAAAAAAATACCCCCCGCATCGTTCAATACGGAGGGTTGTTTGACCCACGCGCGAGTCGAACGCGCTACCTACAGCTTAGGAGGCTGTCGCTCTATCCAAGTGAGCTAGTGGATCATATGTTTAGGGCCACCATAAAGGCAACCCTATTTAACTGACAATTTATTTGTCTTTGGCACGTTCTACAAATGTGCCTTCCCGTGTATCAATTACGATGCGGTCATCTGTGTTGCAGAACAATGGAACACGGATTTCTGCGCCTGTATCCAATGTAGCGGGCTTAAGAGATTTTCCAGAAGTATCACCCTTAATTCCCGGCTCACAATATGTGATTGTGCGTACAACTTTGATTGGGAGATTTACACCAACGGCCTTTCCCTCATAGAATGTGATGTTTACGTCAAAATCATCATCCGGAGAAATATAACCGGCATTGTCACCGAGGTCTTCTTTGCTCAGGCGAACTTCATCCCAAGTTGTCTGATCCTGGAAAACGTAATCATCTCCGTCAACATAAGAAAGACGTACAGTCTGTTCGGTAAGCTCTACTTCCTCAAACTTTTCACCGGCATCAATACCGAGATCCTGAGTACTTCCAGTAACGATGTTCTTTACACGAAGCAAAACTGTGATTCCCTGACGGCCACCCTTCTGGCCAAGCTTCTTCTGAACAATAAAAGGAGATCCTTCGAAAATGAAGGCTGATCCTACTTTGATTTCATTTGTTGATATCATAACAGTTCTTTCCTCTTCAAAAGTATGCCTAATTATATAGAAAAAATAAGAATTGTTCAAGAGAGGTGATGTTAATTCATAATTCGGAATTCTTAATTTTCACATCTTGTGCTATAATCGGATTATATAGGGGAATGGACCATGCTGGAAAACAAGAAAAATGACATGACGCCCTTTGACATGATGGCGAGCCCAAAACTGACACCGTTTTTTCTTCTGCCGCTGATGTGGGGCGGTTCACGGCTGATGACGGCAATTTCAAACTCAAGGCTCAGGATAAAAAAGACAGGCCTCAAGGGAATACGGCCACCCTACCTCGTGATTTCGATGCACCAGGGATTCTCCGACTATTACATCGCACCCCTTGCACTTTTTCCGCGAAGGGCATTTTATGTTTCCGACATGGAAGGCTTCGCAGGTTTTGGAAAGGCCCTGTACCGTGCCCTAGGCTGCATTGGAAAGAGGCGTTTTGTCTCCGATTACACTGTCATTAAAAACATTTCACATGCATTTTCAAAAAAGAAATCGGTCGTGATTTTTCCAGAGTCCAGGCATTCAAACATCGGCACCACTTCACTGATCCCGGACAACATGGGAAAGCTTGCAAAACATTACGCAAAAAAATTCAACACACCACTTGTAATGCTTTTGATTCACGGAAGCTATCTTAAAAATCCATTTTGGGATGAAGAGCACACGCGAAAGGGAAAACTTGAGGCAGAACTCAAACTGGTTTATACCGCAGAGGAACTACTTGAATCAGACGAAAATGACGTTCAGAAAAAAATTGAAGGACTCCTATCTTATGACGAATATGCATGGCAGGAGGAAAACAGCCTTTCATACACAGGAAAAAATCTTGCACAGGGAATGCATCTTCCACTTTACAGGTGCTTCAGCTGCGGAACAAAATACAGGATGACAAGCAGCGGAAACAAACTGACATGCAGTTCATGCGGAATAGAATTCACTCTTACACCACAGGGGAAACTTTTTGACATAGACGGCCATGCAATTTCTCCAGTTGAATGGTACAACAGCGAAAAAGAAGAGGCCATCCGGGATTTGCACAAACAGGGCGTAAATAGAAAATTCAAGGTAAGGATTGAATCCCTCCCAAACGAATACGGCTTTGTCAAGATGGGGAGCGGCACCCTTTATTTGAATGAGAAAACATTTGAATTGAATTTCCATCCGTCAGAAAAATACAATTACACGCCGAAAGACTGGCAGTTCAATCAGGACGGTTCTGTTACAGTCAGCTTTCCACACAAGATCAGGGAGTCAGTTCAAACCGAATACAATTACCGCGGGCATGGACCTGCAATTGTCCTTTCGCACAGGGATGCGACCTACTACCTCTATTCCGATGACAAAGACTTTAATCCCACAGAAATTCAATTCATTGCAGAAGAATTATACGCTAAAACTCGTATCCCGAATCAATCACCGTAAGCTGATCATCTTCAAAAAGATAATACTCTGTGATGCTCCAGCGTGGGATTTCGTCATCATCCCCAACAAGCTCATCCTTCCAAAAATTCAAAATGTCTTCTTTGGGATTGCGGATAATCAGATTGCTGTCTATTGAATAATCAAGACTATATTCGAATGTCGGCCCCTCAGTGACAACTCCGGTTTCTAGGTTTATGATGAAAGATCCGTGAGCCATGGTTCCTGCGCCAAAGCTTGCGATTTTATATTTGCCGTTAAAGTCAGGCGGAAGTTGGGACGCTTCCGTGATTATTGTCCTGTAGTTTTTCTTTGAATCGGTATCAAGAATCGGCTGTGCGTTCGTGCCGTTCCATGTCAGGCTGGAAGGATAATCCTCCTTTACATGTTTTCCCCTGACATAACTTGTGGTAGAATCAGGCTCATCAATAAAATCAATTGACTCAACAGAAAAACACATCAGAGGCTTGTCGTAATATTGAATGTCAACTGATCCTTCGTATTTGAAAATCGTGCTTGTTTCAAAAATCACCTCAGATTCCAATTGATTGTCCACTATGTTGCTGACAAGTTTATCTTCAGGCCATTCTTCCATGCCGATTCCGATTATTTCATTTTGATCCGTAACAAAACGGACATTCGGTGGATATCCGTTAAAGACAACAAAATGCCCCTTCAAATTGATTGTGTCGCCGACATTCAGATTTGCAAAAAACGGTTGGGGCTCATTTTCATCCTTTAATTCGGAGTTTCCATTTCCCAAAGCTGTGTCTGGATTTTCTTTTTGTTTTTCATTACTGTCCTGGAGTAGCTGTATATCGAACAGATAATCCTTAATTCTTTTCTGCATCTGACATTGCCTTATCCCAAAGAACACACCGGCAACAAGTATTGACGCGAAACAGAATGTAAGCATGGAAAATATAATTGTGCAAATTTTGTTTTGTTTCTTAACGCTTCGGACAAGGGCGAAAATCACAATACCAAGCAATACCAATATGACTGCAAGCAAAACGATGGGCCCTATTACACCCAATCTTCCGTGACTAATAAAAACACTTGTAGGCCCGTCAGCGCCCCCAATAAAGCTCATAGCGTATGCTGGATCAAGTTCCATTTTATTCCCCAAATCTTTTTAAAAACTCTGTTGGTGTTATGACTTGTATAAATGAATGATGAAAATCATCAATATTTCTTGTCACAATATAATCGGCTCCAATTTGTACCGAGGCTTCGTGTTGAACGGCATCTTCAAAATCTTTCCACGATGAATTCAAAGCATTTTTTATGCATGTTTCATCAACACCTGCGATAGAAACTATTTCTAACAGAGAGTTTAAGTGATTCTTAGCTTCATCAGGATTTTTTATAAACTTCCTCAAAAGATAAAATATATCAGTAATTGATGAAGCGGAAATAAAGAAATCTATGTTATCTAAGTCAGCAAGATTTAATAACTTTTGGCTTTCATCACAAAAATCTTTATTTTTGAGGAATACATCAAGAATAATGTTAGAGTCAAGAAAAACAGTCATATCAATACCCATAACGTGAGTTTATGCGCTCTGAATGGATATCTTCCATTGTATAAGGTTTATCGGTTTCAATAATACCAGTAAGTTCCTGTACAATTTCAGATGCACTACGTTTCCGACAGTTTTTTTGTGAGGATTTTTTGAATTGGCTTATAACAAACAAAGCATACATCTCTATATTATTCTGCAATTCAATTGGCAGACTTTGAACTTCATTTTTTAGAACATCAAAAGACATAACATCCTCCTTATTGATATAATAACACAAAATGGAAGGGAATTGAATAGCTAGATTCAAAAATAAAAAAATTTAATTCTTCAACCAGCCTTTTTCTATGGCGTTGTCGATGTTGGCCTGTACCCATTCGTACACTTGCGGCATGAATTCCCTGACTACGGACATTCGTTTTTCTACGGATGCACGGTTGGTCCCGCTTTCTACCCAGGTGTGGCCGTCCGTCAATGTGTTGTGCAGGAATGGCTGAAGCCTGTCCATGCATGCGGCATATTTACCATCTGGCGTTTCCATGGCATCGAATTCTTCCCAGAGTGAGCGGAGTTCAGCCCCCTGTTCTGGTGGCAGTTGGGAAAAGAGTTTGTCTGCGGCTTTGGCTTCTCGGTCTGCCTTGTCCTTGTTTGCCTGGGGGTCGTAAGCGAATGTGTCTCCCGCGTAGATTTCTATGAGGTCGTGTACAACACACATTTTTACCGCACGTCCTATGTCCACAGGTTCCACGGCATATTCGGAAAAAAGAAGTGCCATCACAGCAATGTGCCATGAGTGTTCCGCATCGTTTTCGCGTCTTGTACCGTCTACAAGCAGAGTACGTCTGAGAATGGAAGTCATCTTGTCGATTTCCGCCGTAAATTTGAGCTGCTGATCCAACCGTATGTTGCAGCTAGAAAGAAAGTCCTTTTGTGCCATGAAATGATTATAGCATGTTGCAGCAATTAAGTTAAGGCTGTATCATCACGTCGTCAATTGTATTACTGAAAATACTTTCTTCTTATTTCGAAGTATTCGTCCGTTTTGCTTTCATCGTAATCTTCAAGCCAGGCGCCGAAAATCCAGCCATAGTCATAGTATGCGATTGTTGGCATTCCTGTGTAATACCAATAGGCTGTTTCTCCATCGATTGTTTCCAGGTTTTCTGTGCGTGCATACAGTGTAAGAACTTGGCCTTTAATGAGGCAGTCTGGCATTCTCCAATTAGGTTCATTATGAAAGATTTCCTCATAGATTTCTGGAACTATGGTTTCTGAATTCGTGTTTGGCTCAGTGCGGAATTTTACGTTGTCGGTCAAAACTTTTTCTTCGCTCACCGCAATTGCGTTTATTCCGTTTATAAGTGCATGTGAACCGGCTAACTTCGGGCATCCGTAAGGAAAAAACTTTACATCATTTAGCAACAGTTCATTGTCAACTAGAAAATGGTCACTTTCAAACCTCAATTCACCTATGACTTCATCGCTGGTAAAAATCTTATCGTAATAATCCCTGCCTCCAACATGATCATAATCATAAAGAATCAGCTTGTCGTCCTCGATTTTGTATTTCCCGAATGCACTTGGACCAATATAACCGGAACCAATCATAAAATAATCATCGGAATAAAAAACGAGCTTAATGGATTTGCCATACTTTTCATCCAAAAACCAGACTGTGGAAAGAAGTTTTTCTTTTGAAAGTGTTTTGTCATTTATATCGTAATTGCATTCTCTGCTGTGCCAGGAATATCCGTCATTAGGACCATCTCTGTAATTCACTTTCAACATGTCTTCATGTTGGTATCCAAGCGCATCGATTTTCGCATGAATAACTGAAGCAGGGGTTCCTGGGATTTCTGGCTCTTCTTCTGCTGCTTCAGCTTCTTTTTTAGCTTCCTCTTTTACCTGGGTATGTGAGGTTTCTGCCGTCTCACTTTCTTCTGCGGCAGGCTCCGTTTCGGGGATGACTTCCGCTGGAATTGGGTTGTTTTTTTTGCAGGCGCTAAACAAAAGACTGAATGTCAGTAGGATTGTAATAAAATGTTTTAAAAGGCTTTTCATTTTTTTCTCCTACTCCCAATAAAAATCACCGGAAGAAAACTCGCCGGTCTTGGGATAATACCTATAACATCTGCTGGGGTCAAAGTCATAAGTCGTAAGGCCTTTTTCTTCCATTGCCTTTTTGTCACCTCCCCTGCTTATGTCCATAAGAAGGGAAGAATCTTCCATCAATATGAAAAGATTGATGTTTGGTATTGAATCAGTTTTATAAGAGTACCAGGCCTTTATCAGGTTATCATGCGCGATCTTTAAATATGCGTGAGTATAGCGATAGTTCAAGTTTTCATGTGATTCTGAATGTATCGAATCCTGTATCTGCAAAACCATTCCCCTGTCCTTTTCATCCTGTACAAATGGGAGTGTGGCGGATAAAAGATCATCCAATTCCTTAAGGCACAGTTTGTCGATTTTCCTGGCGATTTCCTCTTCATTTGAAGAATAAAATTTCTTTGTTTTAAAATCATACCACATCTGCTCCGAAAGCCCATCTAAAACAATGCCGTCATCAAAGACAGACAAAAGGTTGCCGATAAAATATGTGTTGTCATCATTATTTTCTTTCTTGAATCCATCAATATCCTTTATCAGTTTTTTAACCCTGACACTATCCGTAAGCTTTCCGTCCCTGTAAACTGAAAAAAGAATTGTGTTTTCGTCAAAAACTTCAGGAAGAATACCATAGCAATAATCTTCGACTAAAATGTTGGAGTTTTCCAAAATGAGTTTTGGCTTTGGCAGATTCTTTGGCTGTGATTTGTGGGAAACAAGAATTATTGTCAGGATAATCACGGCTGCAACCAAAGGTACAACAGTCAGAACTTTTTTCACTTTTTTACCCATCCTTTTGTCAATATGATTCAATTATAACACCCATGCGGTAAAAGTCAACACTTGTGCACTGAACAGATTCAACAGATTCAAGACCGATATCGTCTATGTATCAATCTCAAAAAAATACAGAGTGTGAGTGTCAGAGTCATAGACGGCGGCGGTATAGTTCCAAGGCATTCTACTTACCGCATTTATGTCTT
>JAEEGL011097565.1_pt1 | contig 97280 bp, 93 predicted proteins | sample 9134231 | NCBI WGS metagenome assembly JAEEGL01 (sample SAMN16246548, study PRJNA631951) | gut metagenome | biome: gut microbiome; feature: rumen; material: fiber-attached | host: Bos | place: Iran: Karaj | collected 2018-10 | reverse complement strand
GTCATAAGCTGCATAGCTTTGAGCATATAAATCAGTATGATCACCAACGATCTTACAAATGTTCTTACAAGCACCTACTGTACCATCTGAACCTAAACCAAAGAATAATAATTCTGTTGTTGACTTATCAGCAACGTCGATTGATTTCTTAACTGGAAGTGATGTGAATGTAACATCATCAGTAATACCAATAGTAAATCTTTCCTTTGGTTTCTTGCTTGCTAAGTTATCATAAACTGCAAGGATTTGTGAAGGTGTAGTATCTTTACTTGCTAAACCATATCTACCACCAATTACAAGTGGTGCCTTTTCTTGTCCATAGAATAATGCTTTAACATCTAGGAATAGAGGTTCACCAATTGAACCTGGTTCAATAGTTCTATCTAATACAGCGATTCTTTCAACTGTCTTAGGCATAACTTTTAAGAAGTATTTAGCTGAGAATGGTCTATATAGATGTACTTTAATTACACCGACTTTCTTACCCTTCTTTAATAATACATCGATTGTTTCTTCAATTGCTTCAGTAACTGAACCGATAGCTACGATGATATCAGTAGCATCTTCTGCACCATAGTAAACGAATGGAGCATAAGGTCTCTTAGTTACTTTAGAAATTTCTTTCATATAAGCAGCAACTACATCTGGTACTGCATTATAGTATGAGTTTTGTAATTCTCTTGTTTGGAAGTATACGTCATCATTTTGAGCTGTACCACGAGTAATTGGATGTAATGGGTTTAAAGCTCCTTCTCTGAACTTATTAACTGCATCCATATCAATTAATCTCTTGTATACTTCATAATCCATTACTTCAACTCTTTGAACTTCATGACTTGTTCTAAATCCATCGAAGAAATGTAGGAATGGAACTGATGATTTGATTGCTGATAAGTGAGCAACACCACCTAAATCCATAACTTCTTGTACTGATCCAGATGCTAACATAGCAAAACCAGTTTGACGGCAAGCCATAACATCTTGATGATCTCCGAAAATTGCTAAGCTTTGAGCTGCTAATGCTCTAGCTGCAACATGAATAACTCCTGGTAATAATTGACCAGCAATTTTATACATATTAGGAATCTTTAATAACAAACCTTGACTGGCTGTATAAGTTGTTGTTAAAGCACCTACTTGTAATGAACCGTGTACTGAACCAGCTGCACCAGCTTCACTTTGCATTTCAACTACTTTTACTGGCATACCGAAAATGTTTTGCTTTCCTTGTGCTGCCCAAGCATCAACGAACTCTGCCATTGGTGTTGAAGGAGTAATAGGATAAATTCCGGCTACTTCTGTAAATGCATAAGATGTCCAAGCGGCTGCTTCGTTACCATCCATTGATTTAAAAACTTTTTTAGACATAAACAAAAAATCCTCCTTATTTTTTTCATCCACTATATTATATAACTTTAAGTTATATTTTTCAACCTAAGAAAGCACTTTTATTTTATGAAAATAAATGTAAGAAATAATAGCTTACCAATTCTTTTCATAAAAACACTCCTCCCATACAATAATATTTTATCAATTAAGCACAAAAAAAAGACTGAAAAATCAGTCTCTAATCGCAATTAATCTATTTTTTTACTACATTAGTTGCTTGTGGGCCCTTAGGACCATCATTAATTTCAAATTCAACAGCTTGTCCTTCATCTAAAGATTTATAACCTTCTGATTGGATTTGTGAATAATGTACGAATACATCTTTTCCATCTTCAGCAGTAATAAATCCATAGCCTTTTTCAGCGTTAAACCATTTAACTTTACCTGTCATTACTTTAGTACTACTCCTTTGCTTAATTAAGCATAACAATACCGCTACACCCACTTATTATTATACACCATTTATTTAAAAATGTTAATACGAAGTTAATTTTATTTGGATTAAAAAAAATAAGAGGTGGCCTCTTATTTTTTAATAATGTGTAATGCTTTTTTACGCTTATAAATCATTATAGCTTGTGGTATATGATAAATTGGGATTAATAATAAAATTACCCAAAGTGGATGCCACAAATTATAGAATGTTCCACATATAATATAGATGATAATAACTATTGTATAAATATCAAAAAACCAAAAGAACTTATAAGATATCATCTTAGAAATATCATAGTAAGTTATTATGGATAAGAATAATACCCACCATGGATGCCATAGTCCAAATTCCATACCTATAAATAAATAAATGATAAGGATAATATTTGCATATACAACAAATGTTACCTTTCTTGCGGCTACCGCAAAACATATTAAATAATATAGTGGAATAGTTAAGAATAATATCCATCCAGGACTCCATAAATCACATAGGAAGCCTAGTAAGGCATAAATACCAATTATGATACAAGGATAATTAAACAAAGCTAAGCTATGTCTAAATATAGATGCTCCTAAACTATAATATACAGGAATAGTTAGAAATATGGCCCATGCAGGATGCCATGCATCTTGTAGGAAGCCAAGTAATAAGAATATTGCTAAAGCAAATAAAGGATAAGGAATTCTATTCCATATAATTAATCCTTTAATAGGCTTATTACTCATTTCATGCATTTCTTTAACATAGTTAGGGATGTTACATTCTTCTTCATAGATCTCTTTTAGATAAATAAATGTTTGTTCATCTATTTCTCCTGTTTCTTCCCATTTTTCTACATCAGTCTTATTAACATTTAATATTTGGGCTAATTCTTCAGTAGAATATTTACCCCTATATTTTATAAGCTCATTACAATCCATAAAATTCACAGTAAAAACTACTGTACTTCCTCCCTTGCGCTAATTAATCTATCATTATCATACTTATGGTGATACCTATTTCCGTTATAATCAACAAAAATAAAATCACCACATTTTTTTCCATCAACAAATTCACCAATATAAGTTCCTTTACCAAGAACTGTATATTCTCCTTTACCTGTTAAAATATCATTTTCATAAAATCCTTTATAAATATCTCCATTTTTAAGGTAAAGGATACCATTTTTAAATTCATTTGTAATATCTCCAACAAATGTATCAAAACTACTATCACTATTATAATGATATATACCCTTGATTAAGTTAGAGAATTTATCAATCATTCCATAGAATTTAAATTCATTATTTTCAACTATTCTATAGACCATATGTGTGTTTAATTCTGTAGTAAGTTTTACTTGTCCGTGTATTAAAGTATAACCATCTTCTTTATATTCTACCTTAATACCAAAAGAATTATTATCCTTTTCTACAATTACACCTAAGCCACATTCTTTATCATTTTTAAATAATCCCGTAAATACATTACCATTGGCATAATAAACAGTACCACTACCATTTGCTAGATTACTTTTAAATTCACCAACATAAACCTCTCCATCACTATATTCCATATAGCCATAGGAGTTACATATGTTATCATTAAAAACACCTTCAAAGTATTTACCATCATCAAATATAAGCTTACCATATCCGTTTTTCATACCTCGATCAAATCCACCGATATACTTATATTTAATAACCTTATCCGTTAGAACGCCAAATAAACTAAATAGGCCATTATAAAAGTATCCCTCATATAAAATATTAGCTGTCTCATATTTACCATATCCATGAGGAATTCCTTTTTCTATATTTCCGCTATATCTTGCTCCATTAAGTAGTAACTTATCTTTTACTTCCAAGCAAATCACCTCTAATGTTTATATAAACATTCCTTATACATTATATCACACAAATGTCTATTTTCTATTGTTATTTTTCTTTTATTGTTTCTATATCCTCATAATAAGTATCTAAATATCCCTTATTGACGAGCTTTTTTACTTTTTTATCTAAGTACTTTCTCATTATTTTATTAAACCATTTTCTCTTACCAAATAGCTTAATTACTATAGGCGCATTAAAATAATAAAGCCTAATAAATAATCTACCAAAAACTGATCGTCTTAAATGCTTATCCCTATATCTTCTTAAAACATATAGTTCTTTTGTTTCATAGGAGTTATATACACATGTAGCTATATAACATTTTTGCTTTTTAGGAATCGCAAATTTATCTTTATAAATTGGTTCATTAACTGTTTTAGAATCTAAGAAGGCACAAGGACTTATCTTACAAGCATCTGGAGTATTGACCTTATCAAGCATCTTACATTCTCTAAATGACCAGTCATCTAATTTTTCGATATTATCATGTAGTATTACTGTTTGAAGTCTAACACAACTATAAAAACAACCTCTAGGAATAACCTTGATATTTTTAGGAATAACTATCGCAGGTAGTTCTCTACAATTTCTAAAGGCAAACATATCAAGTGTTCTAAGTGTAGATGGTAGATTTATTTCAATTAATCTAATACAATTTTCAAAAGCACTTTCTCCTATTTTAGTTAAACCATCAGATAAATAAATACGCTCTAACTTGCTACAATTTTTAAATACATTCATTTCAATCACATGAATATTAGCTGGTATTCTTAAAGTAGTTAAGTTACAACACTCTTCAAATGCCCCAGGCATTATCTCAGTAACACTTTCAGGTATTACTAATTCTTCTAAGCTTTGACAATTAGAAAAAGCTTGATACCCTATAACCTCAAGTGTATTAGGTAGCTTTATTTCATAAATATTCTTACATTCAAAAAAAGTCTTTGTTAAAAGGTTTTTTACTTTTGTTTTAGATAAGTCTAATAGCCTTATTTCAGGATGACTTCTAAAAATAAGTGGTTTTATTTCAACAACATTTTCGGGTAATTCTACTACTTCTAAATTACCTGTATAATTAACTAAAATTCCATCAACGATATCAAACATAAAACCACCTCCTACTAATAATTATACCAAATATTCGAAAAAAAAGAGACTAATTTTAGTCTCTATTTTAAATATGCATAAGCTTTTTTAAGTATTTCCTTATCACTATCATTAGTGATAGTCTTTAAGGCTTCATTATAATCTAACCATAAAGCTTCTTTTATTTCATGTTCTTGTAGAATAATCTTTTCACTTGTAGGTGTAGCTATAAAATAAATTACATCTTTAATTGTTCCAAGCTTTGGAGAGTAAGTATTAATCTCTCTAAATCCTGTATCTAGTTTAACATCTAAATATGTTTCTTCTTTAATTTCTCTTAAAGCTGTTTCTACTTCAGTTTCATCATGTTCTACATGACCCTTTGTAAATGAGTAGTGACCTTGTTTATGTTTAGAAATTAAGAATCTTAAACCACCATTTTCATACTTATAGATAATTGCTCCACATGATTTTTCTTTAACTGGATTAATTTCAATTTGTTTTAATATATCATGTCTAATAATCTTACCACTAGTTGTCTTTGGTAGTTCTTTTGCATAAACTATGGTTCTAGGATACTTATATGGTGCTGTATTAACTTTAACATAATCTTGTAATTCTTTTGTTAGATCATAGCTTGGTTTATAACCTTCAGCTAAGTGAATTACAGCACATATGATTTGACCACGAATTGGGTCAGGTAAGCCAATTATTGCACTTTCAGTTACGGCTGGATGAGTATTTAAAACACTTTCAATTTCGAATGGTCCGATACGATATCCACTTGACTTAATCATATCGTCATTTCTACTTACATACCAATAGTATCCATCATTATCCATATAGGCGATATCACCTGTATGATAAATTCCTTTATAATCGATACAATCAATTCTTTGATCGTTTAATACATAGTGATCTAATAATCCTAAAGCTTGTCTAGCATTAGTAATAACTACTTCTCCTGGTTCATTAACTTTTGCAAATGTTCCATCAGATTTTAATAATTTAATATCATATAATGGACTTGGTCTACCCATACTTGCTGGTTTAACATCTAAATACTTAAATGTACAAGTAAATGGTGTTGATTCACTTTGACCAAATGCTTCAAAGATATAATGATTTGTTAAATAGAAGAATTCTTTATTGATTTCACCACTTAATGGTTCACCAGCTGTAGAGAAATGCTTAATATCTTTTACATCATCAGCTTCAAGTCCATCTGTAAGCATTAATCTATACATTGTAGGTGGAACACACATTGTTGTTGGCTTATATTTTTTTAACATCTTTCTAAATCTATAAGCATCAAATCTAATTGGGTCATAGCCTAATATAGCTGATCCACAAATCCATTGACCATAAATATTACCCCAGCCAAACTTAGCCCAACCACTATCAGCTTGAGTTATATGAAGACCATTATTTTCAACAGCTTGCATATATTTGGCAGTTATAATATGACCTAGTGGATATCTTCTATTATGTACAGCCATCTTAGGGTATCCTGATGTACCACTAGTGAAATATATAATCATTTCATCGTTATTTGTTAAACCACTATAAGTATTGCATTCTTCACATTTAATAAATTCTCTATTAAAATCATGACCAATACTTTGTGCTTTATCACTTACGATAATAACATGCTTTAATTCTTCAGCTTCTTCTTTAATACCATCTATTTGCTTTAAAACAAATGAATCATCAATTGCGATTAATGCTTTAACATGGGCATTTTTTAATCTATATAAAACATCTTTTTTAGTTAATTGAATACTTGCAGGAACAACTACAGCACCAATTCTATGAAGTGCTACAGCAATAAACCAATATTCAGCTCTTCTACGAAGTAAAGTTAATACTCTATCTCCTTTTTTTATACCTAGCTTTAAGAAATAAGTTGCGGCCTTTTTTGATAGCCTTGAGATATCAGAAAAAGTATAACGCTTCTCTTCATTAAAGTCATTACAATAAAGTAAAGCTAATTTATCTGGTTCTAATTCTGCCCACTTATCAACGATATCTCTAGCAAAATCAAAATCATCAGGAATAATGATTTTTAGATTTTCCTTGAAATCATCGTAGTTATCAAATTCAATTTTGTTTAAGTAGTTTTCTAATAGTTCCATATTTCCTCCTTCTGGCACTATTGTGTAAAAATAAAAAGTCATTCTCCATTTTAGGACGAATGACTCGTGATACCACCTAAATTCATAAGAAAGTGTTACTTCCTTACCTTATCCAACACAATATTATGCCGCTTCCCCATTGTACGGCGGGAATGATTATTTCCGTCAGAGACTACTAAGTTTCCTGTTCGATCTGCCGCTCCAAGACTACCTTCAATAAAACTTACTAGATTGCTTACACCAATACAACCCTCTCTATAAGCAGTAATTTATCTACTCCTTCTCTTCATAGCGTTTGATTAAATTTTCTACATTGTGTATTTTAACACAATTGTTTTTGCTTGTAAATAGTATTTTTGTAAAACTATAATAATTCTTTAAAACTATATATATATTTATTACAATACTCTTTTATATAGGTGTTATCATAATCATTAACACCAACAACATAGAATTTAGCACTTAAAGCACTCCTACATCCTTTTAATATATCTTCAAATACCATACATTCTTCTGGTTTAACATTTAACTTATTTGCGACAAATAAATATATATCAGGACTATCCTTGCCATTTTTCATAGTGGACAAGCTTCTATAATCATCAAATAAATCAAAGATTCCATTTCTTTTTAAGCATGGTTCATATAAGAAAGTATCTAGTGCTGTAGCTATACCTAGCTTAACACCTTCACTTTTTAATTTTAATAAATATTCTTTAACATATGGCTTAATTACGATATTTTCCTCATATTCCTTTTTTGCCATACTATTCCAAATATCTACTAGCTCATTAACCTCATAATTAAAATTAAATCTTTTAATGGTGTATCTGGCGATATCATAAATGTTCATAGCGCTAATGTTTTCTAAATAGTCAGATGGTACACTCATATTATGTCTATTAAAGAAATCTGTATCAACTTTTTTCCATACTCTTGAACTATCTAAAATAGTTCCATCTAAATCAAAGATTGCGCCTTTAAACATTTTAATCACCAATATAATTATAAAGAAAAATGGTGGAAATTTCCACCATTTTATACTTCAAATGTTTCTTTTATTTTTGCTTTGTTTTCATACATCTTCTTATCAGCTCTTCTAAATACGGTATCAAAGTCATCATCTTTTTCAAATATAGACATACCTATAGCAGCTGAATATCTATTCCAAGGATCTTTTGTTTCATCATTCATTGCTTTATTTAGTTCTTCTTTAGCTTTCTCTATTAGTTCATCTCTATTATCATAGTCCTCTCCTTGTAGAACTACAACGAATTCATCTCCACCAATACGATATACTGGTGAATGCTTATAGATTTTACTAATTAACATACAAGCACCAATGATATATTCATCACCTTTTTCATGGCCATATTTATCATTAATAATCTTTAATGAGTTAATATCAGCCATAACAATACCAAATGTAGCATTACCATTTTTAATTTGCTTTTCGATTTCTTCTTTCTTCTCCTCATAAGCTGTCTTGTTCTTAACATGTGTTAAAGCATCCTTATGAGCAAGAGCATTAATTTCAGAAACATGTTGCTTTAAGCCTTGTGCTTCTTTTTCAGCCTTAACTATACCTATAATATATTCTTTCATATCTATAGCAAGCTTACCATAAGCATCTGATAAAGCTTCTACTTCATTTTTAGTATCTATTTCTGGTGGTATATATAATAATTCTTCAGGATTACGAATACCACTAGAAGAGTTCGCAAATTCTGTAACACTCTTTTCTAACTTTAATAGAGGAGTTGTAACATTCTTTCTCATCCATAAAATTAATAATACGATAAATAATATTCCAATACCTAAAATCATTAAGACATTAATATATACTGTTTTATTAACAGTTGTTTTAATTTCATTAATATCTATATCAGCACATAGTAAACCATATCTTTTACCTGTAGTAGGATCAGTTACAGGATGAACAAGGGTATAATCTGTTATTTGATTACCCTCATCATCTTTATATGTATTAGTAAAATATACATATTCCTCATCACCGTATAATATGTCTCTGAAGCGTTTTCTGGTCTCATCATCATATCCTTCAGTTTCATCATCACCTAGATACATTAGCATATCAGGATCATACTCTTTTTCATATGCTGAGTTAGCTGTTGCTATAACTATTGTACTATTATTTTCTCCAGTAATTTTCATTAGATAAATATAATGAGCTTCCTTATAATGATCAATCATATTATCCAAGAAATTTTGGAATTTTTCATGCTTCTCTGAAGAAACATATGTTTCAGCACATTCAGCCATATCATGATGATCTTCTATATTACTTTCTACATAGTTAACAATACTCTTTAATTGTTTCTTATACCTTTTATACATATTCCTTGTATATGTAGAATATAAAAGTATTGATGAAATAATACATAGTAAGCCAACAAAAAGAGCACAAACTATTATAATACTTCTATTAAGTGGTCTTTTAATTTTCGTCATAAAATCCCTCCTTTATTAATTTGTATATTGCTAGTTATGTTGCTATTATAAATAATAATAATCAATAAAAAGTAAACTTTTTAAAATGTTTTTTTATTCTGTTGGTGCATTTTTAAAATAAATATTATATTTATCACCATTCAATTTAATATGTAATTTATATTTTGAAGTATCATTATTATGATCACAATAATAACCAAAATAATATTCTTCATAATCATTAGGTTTAATATTTAAAGTGACAGTATCACATTTATGTTTTGTGCCACTATCATCAAAAACACCTATATCACTTATTTTAACTTCTAAGTCTGTAGTAGTGTTATTAGTGATATATAATGAGCAATATACAACTGCTCTTGAGTTATATGTGTCATACCATCTTTCAAACTCAAGATTGTATTTTTCTTTTTGAACAACTGTATCTAAATAACATTTTTCTCCTTTATTCTCAATTCTTTTTTTTAGGAAAACAAATAAAGCAACAAATAATACTATTCCTAAAGAAATAAGAGTTGAAGCTAACGATCTTCTTCTTGTCATATTATTCCCCCTTAATACAAAAAACGCCTATAATTAGGCATTTTCTTTTTCTACATCATCAGTTTGTTCTGGCTCTTTAGCAGCTTCTACTTTTGGTTCAGCTGGGTTTTCTTGTTTCTTATAGTTACCAATAAACTTTTCAATAGCTGGGAAGAAGAAACCACCAACTGAGTTACCTAAAGTTATTACTAAAATACATAGGATAGATTTTCCAAAATTAGTATAAATTCTACCACTCATACACCAATAATACATATCTGCAATACTATGCTCTGTACCACAAACGATAAAACATGTTACACCAAAAATTAGGGATAAATACTTACCAATTTGATATTTACTCTTAGCATATCCATTAACAGCGATAAAGATAAATACATCACAAATAATACCTAAGCAGAATAATGATAATAATCTTAGGCCAAAGCTACCATCAAAATTGCTCATTTTGGCATCAACTAATAAAGCTGCTTGTTCTTGTAATGATCCATTTAACGATGTACATCTTAAAATAAATGCTATTAACATAGTGCCAAGTAAATTACCTACCCATACAACTAGTAAGAATATCAAGTATTTAGGCTTATTGTCAAATACATAACATACTTTACCAGTAAATAAGTTATAACCTCTTTCACAAATAGTAAATAAACCAATTGTGAAGAATAAAGCACCAAATACTTTCATCAAGACTGGATCTGCACCGGTTAATTTATTACAACTAAGTAGGAATGTTCCACCAAGTCCGATACAGAAACCTGCAAGAATACCATAAACTAATTCTTTTAACCACTTTCTCTTATCCATTTTATATATATCTCCTTTTTAAAAAATACACTTTCATTATACTAAATTAAAGTATTAAAGTAAACCCATAAAAGAAAAAAAGGCATATATAATATGCCAATAATTATTTACTCTTTTTCTTCTTTGAAGAACTACTACCAAAATTAAAAGAAATTCCAGTAACTTTTCCGTTTTTTAAACGAGTTGAAACATTACCTGTTTTAACTGTATTTGTAGTTGTTACTTTTCCTTTCTTATTTACTGATACGGTAGTTCTAACACTATTCTTAGAATCTCCTTGTTTTGTTGAAACACTTGCGCCATTGCTTCCAACTGATACCCTTGCCATAAAATCACTCCTATCTATTTATATTATACTATATTTTATTTTTGTTTTAAATTAATTATTGCTTCACCACTATTACTTGGTACTTCAAAAATAGATACAACTTTAGAAATATCATAATGCTTTATATTCGTGAAATAATTTTTTAAAGTATTACCACTATTATATCCATAAATAATTCTAATTTGACTAAGCTTTAATTTAATAGCTTTATCTATTTCTTCATTAACTATTACTTTAGCTTCTTTTAATGTTTTATTATGTAGATCAATAATCATATAACTCTCCTAAATTAAAGCCTTAACTAAAATAATTATACCAATAATTATTAAAATAATACCACCAAGGATAGTTGCTTTATTGCTTAGTTTGTCACCTATTTTCTTGCCAATTATTACACCTATAATACATATAGCAAAAGTAATTACACCAATTAATATACAGCTTATAATGGCTTCTAAATATGTATAAGTATCAATAGCAAAGCCAACAGATAAAGCATCAATAGATGTAGCTATACCTTGTATTAAGAGAATAGCTATTGAAGTAATGATTGCTTCATCTTCTTTTTTTAGTATTCCTTCAATTATCATTTTACTACCTATAATTAGCAATAAAGCAAAACCAATAAATGGTGCAGCTTTAGCAAATGGTTCAAATTTCTCTGCTAATAAGTGTACACAGAAATAACCAATTAAAGGCATTAAAAACTGGAATATAGCAAATACTAAAGGTATACATATGAACTTTTTCTTACTCATATTTGGCTCATTTAAGCCATTTGCTACACTTACACTAAATGCATCCATAGCAAGAGCAATGCCTAAGGCAATCGCAGCTAAAACAAACATATTATTTCATCTCTTCTTTTATAATTTCATCAAGTAACGCTTTTTCTTCTTTTGATAATTCATGATGTTCTAGTAAATCAGGACGTCTAATATAAGTACGTCTAAGTGATTCTTTTAATTTAAATTTTTCTATTTCTTTATGATTTCCATTACACAATACTTCAGGAACTTCCATTCCTTCATAAACTCTAGGCTTAGTATATTGTGGGTGCTCTAGCATCCAATTACTATAGGAATCATATTCATGAGAATCACTTTCAATTACTCCATCAATTAGTCTAACTATACTATCAGTTATAGCCATTGCTGGAATCTCTCCACCAGTTAAAACATAGTCACCTATAGAAACTTCTAAATCTACTATACTTCTAATTCTTTCATCAAAGCCTTCATAATGACCACATAAAATAATCAAGTGATCCTTAAGTACTAACTCTTTAGCCATAGCTTGACTATAGCTTTTGCCTTGAGGAGTCATCATTATAACAAGTGAATCATTTGTTCTAACTGATTTTATACAATCAAAAACAGGTTGGCACATTAAAACCATCCCAGCACCACCACCAAATGGTGTATCATCTACATGACCATGCTTCTCCTTGGTAAAATCTCTTAAGTTTATTAAATTGATCTCTACTTTTTCCTCTTTAATAGCTCTACCTATAATGGATTCATTCAAAAATCCTGTAAACATATTAGGAAATAAAGTAATAATATCTATTTTCATATTAATCCCTCAATTTCATGGATAATTATAATATCACTAACCTCAAGAACAAATTCCTTTCTAAAAGGAACTAAAGCTATTTTTTTATCCTCTTTTTCTATTTCAAGCATAAAGTTAGATGGATATTCACTAACATTTTTTACTATTCCTCTATAAACCTTATCCTCATTATATACCTTTAAACCTATAAGATCTTTTATATAGTATTCATCCTCATCAAGTGGTTCTAAATCAGATTCTAAAATGTATAAGGATTTATTTTTATATGGTTCTATTAAATTGATATCCTCATAATCCTTAAAAATAACATAATCAAAATTATCTTTTACTCTATGGCTTTTAACTTCTACACTTATATACTTATCACTTAGATATAAAGTATTACCTACTTTAAATCTATCCATATTAGAATAACTTTTAATTTTAACTTCACCCTTTAAGGCATGAGTATTAACAATCTTACCTATTTCTATATAACCCATTACATCACCCCATAACTAAATAAAGGCTTAAATAAGCCTTTATCATTATTTATTTAAAGTGTTAATTTCATCAAGTAATTCTTTAATCTTAGCATCCATAGTTTCATTACTAAATTGACATGTACCTACAGCTTTGTGTCCTCCACCGCCGTATTTTAACATAAGTGAACCTACATTAACATCACATGTTCTATTTAGTACAGAGTAACCTACAGCACAGCTACAGCCTTCGCCACCCTTACCTGAAACAATCCATACTGATAAGTTACAGTTAGGGTATAAGCTATAGATCATAAATCTATTTCCTGTATAAATAGTTTCTACACCTCTAAGGTCAGTAACAATAGTCTTACCCATAACCTTAGTATACTTTTGAACCATTTCAACAAACTTTTCTGTTTGTTCATTGTATAAATCAATACGTTCTACTACATCAGGTAAATGTAGGATTTCATCTATTGATTTAGTTGCACACCATTCAATCATCTTTTCCATTAATTGATAATTACTAATAGTAAAATCTCTAAATCTTCCAAGTCCTGTTCTAGGGTCCATAATAAAGCCTAGTAATACATAATCTCTTGGATTTTTAATATCATCAATAGTTAAATTAGCACTATCAACCTTATCAACAGCCTTAATAAATTCTTCTAAGCCCTTAAAAGTTGATTCGCCACCATAATATTCATAAATAACTCTAGCACAGCTTGGTTTAAGTTCACTTCTACCATGATATAATCCTTCATAAGCATTTCTTTCATTTTCTGATAAATGATGATCAAACCATAAGCCACATCCTTTAACAAAAGGGACATTTGCTAAACAGTCATTTTCATTTACTTCTACTAATCCATCTTGAAGGTCCTTTGGATGTACAAACTTATAGCTATCAATAATACCTACTTTATTTAATAAAACGGCACATGCCAAACCATCAAAATCGCTTCTTGTTAATAATCTCATAATATATCCTCCTAAATCTAATATAATTTTAACAAATTATATCACTTTTTTCAATCAGTAGTCTCCCTGTTTACTTCAGCAATTACACAGAATAATACTAAATTAGCTGTACCATTATTTTCTATAATATGGCCTGCCTTATTAGGACAGTATATAGCACAACCCTTTTCAACAGTTTCCTTTACACCATCTACTATAGATGTTGCAACACCACTTAAAACATAAGCTACTTCTAAATTAGATACATGTTGGTGTAATCCGATAGATGAGCCTTTTTTTATAGTTATCTTCATTATCTTAACTGTCTCATCACTATACATATATCTAGTAATATAGCCATCTCCATTATTAAATTTTTCTAATTTTTCTCTTTTAAAATTTTTAAAATCTATCATATATTATCTCCTAACTATTACTACTTTCTTTTGGAATAAATCTTACTGTATTCCATGAGTTTGAATTATAATCAAATCTATAACCTGTAAATAAGGTATATACCTCATCATAAGACATACCATACTTATTCATTTCTATACTAAAGCTATAATCATTTCTTTCTTTATCATCACGTCTAACTGCGCCACTTGATGAAGAGCCATATAGCTTTCCTGTAATTACATCATCTCTTAGTTTTAAATCAGTACTATTAGTTCCCCAGTATCCACTAGTTACAGTTAGAGTGTAAGAGAAATCGTTTCTAAACTCAAAAGTTATAGTAGCCTTCTTAGCATCAGTCTCACCATTATCTATTTTATCTTGAATCCATACATCTAAGTAATCATTTGGTGCTTCCCAAGTACCAAATGTTTTATCATTACCAAAGAATAAGGTTAAAATATGCATTCCTTCATTAGCTTTTTCATTTTCACTAATATCCGTAGGCACTTCCTTTAAGGCTGCATAAATAACAACTGTAGATAATCTCTTTTTAGTAACTATACCATCACTATCAATTTTCGCATCATCATTTTCAGATAAATATTCACTACTACCCCAAGAATAAATGTAATAGAAAATATCATCATATGTTGTTTCACCTATTTTTTTCTCACCATATGAAGATGTTTTATTACCTACCTTAAATACTGTTTTTAAATCAAAAGTATCTTGATTTGTATAAGCAATATGAGTAGTTTCAGCTATACCAGTCCAATCAAAATAAAGTTTATTATCTTTTTTCTTAGTTGTTGTATCATTACAACCTACAAGTAAAAAAATAAATGCTAAAGCAAAAACTAAACTACATATTTTTTTCAAAAATATCACACCCTTACAATATCTATTATAATCTAAAAGCAAGCTAAAAGATATATTACAAATATTTTACATTTTCTTTACATTTTATAAACATTATGCTATAATGCAATCAAAGGGAGGATATACATATGAAAAAAATAGCTAAAGTGTTATTATTATTCTTATTTTGTTTAACACTATTTGCTTGTGGTAAAAATGCATCCTATAATGGTGCTGATAAGGGTGGAGTAAATAGTGATTCAGCAAGCGATAGCGCAAAGATAGTTGTTGATGATGACAGAAAGATTATTTATAATGTTTCTTATGTTCTAGAAGCTAAGGATATCAAAGGCTATCAAAAGAAAATCGAAGGGAAATTAAATGAATTAACTGGTTATATCGAAACACTAGATACTAGAACTTATTATTCTACTTGTGTTTATAGAGTTCCAAAAGCTAATCTAGATACTTTTGTTCAATATATCGATAGCTTTGATGGACTAACTAATGATAAATCAATTAAAACTGAAGATATTTCTTCATCATATAATTCATATCAAGCTAGAAAGGAAGTTTTAGAGGCTTCAAGAACTAGCTATGTAAAGATGCTTGAAGATGATACACTATCAGTTCATGATATTATTGAAATCAATGATAAAATCGAAAAAATAGATGTTGAACTTAGAGAAATCTATTTACAACTAGATACTTATGGTAGTTTAGTAGATTATTCAACTGTCACAGTTCACTACTATGAAAAAGGAGAATATAGTGAACCTACATTCTTTAGTGAATATGCCGAATATATTGGTGACTTCTTCATCACTATTGGAAAAGTAATATTATACTTATTACCATTTGCAGCTTTAGGTGGAATCGCAGCTGTTATAACATTATGTTCAATTAAACATCATAAAAATAAGAAAAATAATAAAAAAGAAAATGGAAATAAAGAAGAATAAAAAGGATTCGCTTGAATCCTTTTTTTAATACTCTATTTTCTTTGTGTCATTAAATAAGTATGGATAAATATTATCATCAATATATGCAAGTTTACATACTTCAGCGTGGCATCTTTTTATTAAATCTAGTTCTTGTTCTTTCTTGCTTAATTCTTTATTTGGATAAATTAGTTCACCAATATTTAGAGTTAATAAAGCTTTTTGTCTAAATATTTTTCTTCTAATGAATCCTGGTTTTCTATAGCTAAAAGCCATAGGTAAAATAGGCTTATTATTCTTAATAGAAAAATAAGCTATACCTTTCTTAAATGGCCTAATGTAGCGATAATACTCCCACATAGAGCCTTCAGCATATATATGAAGCCAGCCTCCATTATTAACATAATCATTAACATCTTTTAAATATACTTTAGTGGCTTCTATATCATCAACAGGTATAGGAATTCCACCAGTAAGTCTAACAAGCTTACCATCCTTACCATTAACATTTTTATCCCATGCCAAGTAATTTGGCTTATGATATCTTATACCTATAAGTATAGCCAAGTAATCCCACATATGAACGTGGTTAGATACACTTATAACTCCTTCTTTTAAAAGCTTCTTATTTTTCTTAATATATTTTCTACCCTTTATTCTTAAGCCAAGTCTAATTCTTGCGAGTAAGAATACAATAATAATTATTATTTTTCTAACTAACCATCTTTTAAATCTAAATGATTTAGATGTATCTATATATGGATAATTCTTATCAAATACATAGCCTCTATTTTTAGTAATTTTTATATAATGTCTATCTGTATATTCAGGATATGGATATTTGGTTGGTTTAGGATCAAACATATAACCACCTCCTATTTTTTAGGCTTCTTCTTCATACATTTAGGACAATTAGCGCCATTTGCTCTATCGATTACACTCTTACGATAGATATTGCCGCACTTCTTGCATTTCCAAATAACTCTTTTATTTGAATCTAGCATTAAAGTATTAATATCTATTTTGTTATCCTTAGAATATTCTTTATATAAATCAGGTCTTAAAGTTTTAATATCTGTTTTTCCAATAATAGGTAATTTATAGCTACAATAAGGACAACCTTCTTTTTTATTTATTCTATTATAAATAGTAGAAATAAACGCATGATTATTCTTACAAATAAAATGAACTTTCTTTCTTGAATTCTTAGTTAGTTTATATGGATTAATATCTTTATTATTATCTTCATCCCATTCATCTTTAATAAATGGATATAGAGTAAAGATATCATTATAACCCTTTATAATAGATGTCTTACTACAAATAGGACATACTGTTTTTTTAGTAACTATATTAGTAATAGATGAAGTAAATGAATGGTTCTTCTTACACTTAAAACAGAATACTTCTTTTGAAGTTGGTAAATACATATATGGCTTTTTATCGCCATTTTTTACTTCATCCCACATAGAAGCTTCTTCAGGGTATAATGTAAGAAAATCATTAACACCACTTACTACTACTTTATTATTACATAAAGGGCATCCACTACCATAATGACCAGTTCTAGCATTAGGACTATTTAAATATTCATAGCCATCTATCTTACATTTCCACCATACCTTTTTAGTTGAATCATAAGCTATTTCTTTAGGTGTTATATCATTTTTTCCATTATCAAATTCTTCTAATATATCTAAACGATTATTGTTAGTGCAATAATCATATAAGCTATTAGATTTATTTACAACGACAAATTCGTCATTATCAAAATTAAACTTTATTTGATCACTCATAATAACACCTCCTATATTTATTTTATCACATATACATAAAATTAAAAAGCATCCTCTAACAGGATGCTTATTGCCGGAACGCTAAAAGTTTGGGCAATGTAGTTTATAACGTTGATACTATTAGTACCATCACGTTCTATCCTACGTAATTGCCTATCGCTATAGCCTAATTTCCAGGCCATTTCCTCTTGAGAGAGATTCAATCTTTCTCTAAGAGTTTTTATGTTAGATGCGATTATATTCGCATCTATCATTAAGTTATCCATACTAACACCTACCTTTTTGATCATTCATGCGCACTTACGGCGTACCTTTTTACAAATTCCCATTTTTTATTTTCTTGTGTCAGTACCTTTTTGGATAACAGGTAGTATTAATATAATAACACTCTTGATTTGTTAAATCAAGTATAAATTTGTGATATCTTATAACCCTACTTCCAATATCAAAAGTTTTTATCTTCAAAATAATAAGTTACTTAAAAAATTATCTCATATTCTATAATAATCTACTTAAACCAATAATCTTATAAGGTATAATTCCAGAACCATCATCTAACTTAAACCTATTAGCATGATCCATAAAGGAATGTATTTATATATAAATTTGAAGAAGGGATATGAAGTTGTTAAACTTCAATAAGGTTTGTTAGATTTATTCTATCAATGGCCATTTGAAGTTTAACAATTTCTTTTTGTGTTTTTTCGTAGTCCACCTTGGCCTTATCTACATCATATAAAACTTCAGTAAATTCTACTTGTTTTTGGTATTGAAGGCTTCTTGTCTTCTTACGTCTGTTAGATAGACTATTAAGTCTACCTGCTTTTTCGGTAAGTTGAGCAAGATAGATTAAGCAATCACCAATTGTCATATTAAATTCAGGGACAATTGTTGTTGCATTTGACTTAGCAAGTAAGCCTTTTAAATAGATTTCTTCCTTATTTAAGTCATCTATTTGATTTCTTACTTCGTCATAGTTATAATCTGGTAGGATTTTATCCTCATCAGATACATAACTAACAGCACATTCTAGCCTTTCCTTTTCTAGAATGACTGCTTTTCTTTCTTGGATTTGTTTTAAATCCTTCATAATTTCTGTATTGCATTTAAGCATTTTACATCACCTCACACAAATAATTGTAAGGCTTTTTTATGATTTCTAACAGGACACGTTATGTCCTAAAAAAAAATAAGTATCAATTGATACCTATTTTTCTACCTCTATTTCTATATTGTTTTCTTCTTTTGCCTCTAAAACTGTTTCTTTATTTTCCACCTTATTATCATCTTTAAATATTTTTGATAATAGCTTTCTAATCTTTAATTCTAAATAGTTAAAGAACTCCTTAACCCTACATACCTTAAATAATAAATATCTAATATAATCTATTAATGCAAAGCATATAAATAAAAGTATAGCGATTCCTAAAACTGCAAGTGGGAATAGGAATGGATTAAGATTAACTAAATTTGTGAATCTATTATACATAAATTTTTGCCAGAAATATGGAGATACATGTATAACATACACACTAAATGCTAGTGGCGCAAAGAATTTAATAATATATTTAGTAACCTTATGTGGTTTCATTTTCGCAAATAATAATACTAACATTGCTCCATTAATGAAGATAGTTGGTGATGTATAATCAACTAAATAGCTTAAGAAAAATACATTGTATGGAACCTTGAACCAGCTAAAAGCAAATATTATTGATACTATTAATATGATTAAAAGAGCCCACCATTTAATTTTCTTTTCTATTTCATATTTAGAAAAATACGCTCCAACCATATAACAGCCCATTAGCCAAAAACAACTATATCCACTACTTGTAGTATAAACATCATCATTTAAGCATGTAGGAATAATTGTTAGTAATATAAAGATACTTGCTACAAGCATTCTTCCTTCATTTCTATTCATTAATTCCATCCCTTTATTCATAAGTGGAATAAAGGAAAACATGCAAAAATACGCTCTATAATACCATAATACATAAAAACAGAAAGGCATTGATGCTTTCTTAAAGTCTGTTATAGTAACAGCATTAGGATATCTTATTTTAAATATCGTAATAGATATTAAAAGTAAGAATGTTACCTGTAAGTTTAAATATAATATGTTAGCATATTTATGCTTTGATTTATACCCTACAAAACCAGATACCATACCAAAGCAATTAACGGCACAGAAACATGATATTTCTAAAAACCAGGCTATATCACTATTGATACTTGAAATGCTATCACTATATAATATGCCACCTCTACCTAAAATATGTAGTACTAATACCATAATCATAGATACTATTCTAAGTAGATCAATACCATAATTTCTTCTATCCTCTTTTATCGTAGGAAGAGTATTATCCATATTATCACCTATTTTCTATTTTATTATTGTAATTTGCATAGGCAAATTGTTTAATGTATATTCTATTTTCATCAACAAACTTCATTATTTTAATTAATAATTCTTTATAATCTTTATTTTCTATTTTATTAATATCTACTTCTTTTAAAGGTTCTTTTGATTTTATTAACTCATCAGTTTCAATAGCACCTAAGAATTCATCATTATAAGCAATAATGATTGCTCCTTTAGTATTTTCACTTACATTATATTCTCCGTTTTTTTCAACAATATATTTAAACCCATTAGATATTGGGGCATAATAATAATCATCATTTATAGGAAATAGTGGTCCAACATACTTTTTTAGTCCACTAGGATTATCATCTTTTACCATAAGCTCATATAATTTCATGTTTAACACCTCAAGTTATATTTTATCATAAATAAAAAAGAGATAAAACTAATATCTCTTAAACATTAATTTTTCTCTTTATTCTTCTTATAAATATTTCTGAAATAATGACGATAGTAATCATCAGTAAGCCCCAAGCAAATATATAATTCATTTCAAGTAAGCTTCTATAATCAGACATTTCTTTACCTATACTATTTTTAGTTTGACATATTAATTCCGCCATAACCATTGCTTTTAAACCTAAACCTACAGATTGTAAGATAGATAGTAAAATATAAGGCTTAGTTAATGGTAAATATATCTTTCTTAAAACAAATAGATTAGTTTTTGATAACATTCTTGTTTCATTAATAATAGATTCATCTATATTATTGATACCATTTAGTAATGCCTCATACATTAGTGGCATTATAACTAGTAAGGCAACAAATATAGGTGCTGTATTTCTTGTAAACATAAACAAGAATAAAAGTATTACTACTACTACAGGAACTGTTTTAAGCAAAGTAATAATAGGTGAAATAAAGGCTTTAAACTTTCTTGATAAAGTCGATAATATTACCAAAATTATAGATACACCAAAACCAATAGCAATAGATAATATAATTCTAAGAATTGTCTTACCTAAGATATAATACGTAGCTTTAGTACTCATTATATCGCCTAAAGCTTTAAATGTTGAATCTATCTTAGGCATCGCAAATTCATTATTAAGTATTAAAGACAAAAATAACCAAATTATAAATATTGATACAATACCAATACTATAAAATAAATAGGTATTTTTTTTATCTATAGAATTCATCAGTTACCATTCCATTTAAGATTTGTGCTTTATAATTATTAACTTCAGCAAAATAAGCATTAATGTTAGCCTTATTTTCACTTGCCTTTATAAAGCTTATGTTAGCTGTAGGAATACTAGCAGCTAGTATTTCTTTGGTCATTTTTGTAAAGAAAGCATTCTTGCTTTCTACGCTTGCTGCATATTCAGTAGGATTAGTATTTAAATATGTGATGTTTTCTTTAATATCATTAATAACTTCATTACATCTAGTTTGATTAGCTTCAGGATTAACAAATATACCTGCTTGATAAATTGTTGTAGACATATATGTTGATAAATCTAAGACATTTAATGTATTTCCTTTGGATTTTAAAGATGTAAGTTGTGGTTCAGCAATTAAGCAATAATCATAGTCACTTCCACCCATAAATGTTGATGTGGCTGTAGTTACATCATTTTCATAAGTAATGTCTACTTCTGTTTTATCTATATCATTAGTCTTTAAAGCATTCATTAAAGCAATATCAGGAGTATTATTTTGTCCATAAGCAATAACTTTCTTTCCAACTAGATCACTTATATTAGTTAAAGTTGTAGTTCCTTTACTAATAATATAAGTATTATTTGTTGTAACAACGGCTTCTAATTTATAAGCTGACTTTCCAGCAATAGATAATTTAGCTCCAGCAGTTAGTGGGGCAATTATAATATCATGTGTTTTATTTTGTAAACCACTAAGTAGAGTTTCAGGTCCGTTAACAGCTTCAATATCTACTCCTTCACTGCCAATTAGTCCACCAATAGCCATAAGTGGTGTACCACTAGGTGTTAAAATTTTTATTTCTTCTTTAGGTGCAGCTGTAATAGTTTTCTTTGAAGTAGTTTTTACTTCTGTAGTAACAGTCTTTTTAGTAGTTGTTGCTTTTTCTGTTGTCTTATTTTTTGTAGTTTTATCTCCACAGGCAAATAGAGAGAAACCTAATGTTAGAGCAAGAGCTCCTGTTAAAATTCTTTTCATAGTAATCATCCTCTTTTCATAGATATTATATATGAAATATGTTATAATTATCGTAACATATGTTACAAAGGGAGCGTTTTATATGAAAAATTTATTTGATAATGCATCTAACTATGAAAGATTAGTTTTTTATAAAGAATATAAAAAAAATGCCCTCATATTCTTAGAGGGCGATCACTGTGAAAATGTATGTATAATTAAAAAAGGTGAAATATCTATTTCAACTAATAATTATGATTCTTTAGTTGAAATAAATAATCTAAAAGAAAATGAAATATTTGGTGATTCACTTGTTCTTTCAACTGATAATAGATATTTAGGTAATGTCATAGCTCTTACTGATGTTACTTTATGTATTATACCTAAGGATAATTGGTTAACTCTATTAGAAAATAAAACCATACTTAAAAACTATCTAGAAATAGTATCTAATAAAGTATTTAAAATACAATCAAAGGTTAAAATACTATCTCAAAGATCTATTAGAGATAAAATACTATTCTATTTAATCACAGAATCAAAAAGAATTAATAAAAAAAGAATACCTATAAAATCTAAAGAATCTCTAGCACTTTTTTTAAATATTCCTCGTCCTAGCTTATCTAGAGAACTAATAAATTTAAAGGATGAAAATATTATAGATTTTGATAGATATAGTATAACAATAAAGGGCTAAACTAGCCCTTTTATTTGTTGTATATACCACATTTATATCCTAGAGCCCTACTTATTAGGGTTTGGCATTGCCTTGCCCTATGGTTTATAAAACGGTCAATAATTACATTATCAGATTCTATATCCATTTGTATATGAATGCCATTAGTTATTGGATAATTGATTAAACATGTTATCGATTCGACTCTTTCCGCTTTAAACAAATCAGATAATTTTATAACTCTATAAGTATTTGAAAAATCCAAAAGGCTAAATTTGTCATGATAATCTATAAAAAGAGCATTTTTATCATAATCAAAAACATCGTTGCTCATCTCTATATGGTCCATAAAAGTTCCATATAATTTATATGACTTTTTCATTAAAAATCAAAAAACACTCCAGTTTCATATTCAATTGCTTCTAATATTAAACTCATAATTACACTCATAGAGTTTTGAATTCTATCATCAATTTTTATTCTGTTTATCTCTCTAATAAACTTTTTGCATTTATCTGTATCTAAATAATCACAATCACCAGGACCAAATAATGTTTCAACATTATTATATACTCCTTCAGTTATAAATAAATCATCCATTAATAAAACATCCGTGTAAGGTATTTCTATATATTTGTCATACGTTCCCTCCAATGGTAGCATCTTTAAATTAGCTCCTTTTTTCACCAAATATATTCTTCTTGTGTCGTTCATATTACTCCTCCTTTTTAGCTATTTTAAAATGTGTTTCATCTCTATTACCTATTTCACCATTAATTTTAACATACTTTTTTTGACTTTTGTCAAGTATCCTAAGATAACCAGCCGCTTTATCTGCTTTAATTATATATTTGTCACCTTCCCAGCAGTACTTTATTCCGCTTTCTGTATATTCTTTTAAAACTTTTGGAGTAAACTTAGATATAATTTCATTAATGTTTACAGTTTGTTTAATCCAAGTATCATTGTGTTCAAGTTCTCTTTTTTTGCTCCTATTATAACGTTCTTTTTCCTTGGCGTTCTCATTTACATCTTTTTTTACATAATCATTCGCTTTTTTTGAATAAACATCTTTGTTATCCATTTGATCTCACCTCCTTTGAACAACTATGAAAATCAATATATCTTCTATAATTAATCCCCAATGTATTTAAATAATCATCAACTATTACATCTTTTTTCCCATAAATCAATAATTTAGAAGGAAGCAACAAAAGAATTTTGTCTATATATTTATTGGCTTCAATATAATCCCTAGCGCTATTGCATCCGAGAAATGATGATGCAATCATAATATTTTTAGGAACACCCTCAAACCAATAATTGTTTCTTCTATTTGGACATCTAGAATTTAATATTATTTTTATTCCATTAACAGCTAAAACACTTGAGAAAACTAGATTTGCTAACATAATTAAATCTTGCCACTCTTCGTCCATATCATCTGTTACTGTTATATCAAAAGTAACTATTCCCATATAATCTCTGTATAATTCAATCTCGTTATAAATGTTGACTATTCTTCTATAGTTAAATATATCAGGTGCAAAGAAGCACAAAACAACTTTACTTTTGTCAATTATTTGTCTATCATTTCGATGATTTATTGGAACAACTTGATCAGGCCACTCATCCAAAAACCATTCTTTTTTAAGAACTGGATAACCACGATCAGAAAAAAGAACATCCATAGCCTTGAGATAACTTACTCCCTTTTCAATATGCTCTATAAAATCAAGCAAATTAGCCATTTTTTTCATATATCTTTGCCTCCTCACCAATAATATAACATCTTTTTTTTATGATTAACATACCAATTTTTTAAATTTTATAATTGACCATTTTTTTATTATTTTTACATTTAATTAGCAATAGTAATCAAGCCTAGAGGCATATTTATCAATCGCAAAAATATTTATCACAAATAAATTTATAAATAATAAAAATATTTACAAATACTAAATAATATGAAATAATAATTATGGGTGATATATAAAATGTATGATTGTAAAGAAGTAGGAAAAAGAATAATTAAAAAAAGGCAAGAAAAAGGATTTAAAACTCAGACTTCGTTCGCAGAAAAAGCGTTGATTAACTCTGCGACAATGTCAAAATACGAAACCGGCAACAGTTTTATGACACTTGATCATCTTCTTACCATTTGTTCGATACTAGAATGCTCAACTGATGAACTTCTTTTCGGAAACAATAATAATGTTACTATAAAAAAAGAAAATCCTTCATTAGGTAGGTCTATCGCCGAGGCAATTGTTTCGTTGGTTGATTACAAAGTTCTAACTTCAAGACCGTCAAATATAGACTCCCCTTTCTTTCCGAATATAGATGATGATCCAACATTAAATTTTGCATTGTATTTGTTTAGAGCCTTCCCAAAAGTGATTCAATTCTATCAAGCATATTATAAAAGTGTGGAAGACCTTGCAATTAAAGATAGAAGTAAAATTGCAAAAGCATTAATAGAAACATATTCTTCTACTATTGAAGATGACATATGCGATTATTTATATTAAAAAAGGCAATTATTAATAAATTGCCTCTTTTTATTTTATATTTAGATTTTCATAATCTATTCGTTCATTTTTATAGTAATATTCTTTATCTTTATCACTAATCTTTCTTAAAACCTTACCCGGATTATCTCCACCTCTAATAAGCGTTAAAACAGCTATTATAGCACAAGCTAAACAGTATGGAGTATTAATGCTGTTAGAATAAAACCAGCTAATACTAAGCCTATACCTATACAGGTTTCAACATCTGTTACTCTCACAAGTATAAGCGCAATATAAAAGGGCGTTTGAGCTAAATACATAAGTATCATTTGTACTATTAACATTACCCTACATCTTTTCATAAAAACACCTCTAAGCAAAAAAAAAGAGAATAAATTCTCTAAATGGTCACCCCACCGAGAATCGAACTCGGGATTCAACCTTGAGAGGGTTGCGTCTTAGCCGCTTGACCATGGGGCGATACACTAATTATTATACACTTATTTAAAAAAATCGCAATATATAATATAATTATATTAGGAAGTGATTATATGGCTAGGCAAGAAAGATATTATTATAGAAATGATCCAAAATATAGTGATGAAGAAGTCAAAACAATAGATAAAATACTAAAGAAGGAAGATAGAATCACAGCTATATTTGTTCCTATTGTTACATTCTTATTTGTATTTATGATTCCATGCTTAATTATGGATATAATATTCCATATAAAAGCGCTAGAATTAGCCCTTTATGTGTTAGTTGTATTATTTTTTGTTGCTATTATTTTATGGTTATTCTTCTATATGAAGGTAAGCCAAGAAAAAGCAGAAATAATGCATAAAATAGAAAAAGATAAAGTTAAAAAGCCACATTAAGGTGGCTTTTTTATTAAGCAAAAATAATTATACCACTTATATATATGTCTTACAATATATATAAAAAGGAAGAGAAAACTCTTCCTTCTTTTTTAATCGCCTACGGGGAAAACGGAACCAGTAGCAGCTATAATTGTGATATCTGAAGATACACCTTCATAAGAATAATAATTATATTCTCCGGCTTCACAAGTAAATGCGAATACCATATCTCCTTCACCATTAAGACCTATTACATTAATATCTTGATCTGTATCGTTATTGAAATCAACATATAAGATTTCTCCACCATAAATTGTATCGCCATCATTTAGACTTATGCTTCCTCTTAAAACACGAACATCAAGATCTGTACTAATAGTTAGTGTAAATTCTTCAGGTTCTATCTCTTCAATAACAATTAATACATCACTACGTACAAAGAACCAAACACCATCTCTATATGTATCACCTTCTGGAGCATAATAGTATGTTTGAGAACCAATTGACTCATTTTCACTATCATAAATAGTTACCTTAAATGCCTTTTCTGATGAACTATTTATTCCATCAAAATATAAATCATCATCATAATAGTGGAATGTATCACCATCTTCATAAGTATCTTCAAAGTCGTCATTTATTTCCCAAGTGAAATCTTCAAAATCACCTTGAACTGTAATTTTGGCATTCATATATTTATAGATGTGAATATAAATATCACTATCGTGTCCAAAATCTAATGTTTTATTATTATTTGCTTTAACTATACTTTCAAATAAAACACCCATATTAGCATCTTCAATTAAAACTACAATATCACTATCTAAATTATTAGTAATAGTTGCATATAAAGTATCTATTTTAGCAATATTCATTTCTGTTACATCGCGATCATTTTCATCTTTTACAACACAAGTAATATCTTCATCATCCGCATTGTTATATATATTTATATATAATCCATCTTCTTCTCCACTATATTCGCTAATATAGATTGTTACATCACTTTCTAAACCAAAAGTTAATGAATCATTATCACCTTCATAGATAACTAAATCATCTATTACTAAGGAATATTCATCAAGAATTTCAACAATAATTGGATTTTCAGTAGTATTATTTACATAAACAATTATTGATGTATATGCTTCATATTCGTCATCGAAATCTACTTCGTATTCTTCATCATCTATATCAAGATAATATACACTTACACCTACATTTACTTGTTTATTAACACTGATGCTATACATTTCATCATCTTCATAATTTATTTCAACAGTAATGTAGCAATCGCAATTAAGGATAAATGAGAACCAATCACCACTATTAGCATATCCATCAAGACTTTCAATTACTTCATCAGTATTTGAATTTAAAACAGTTATAGTGTAATCATAATCAAGTTCATTTAATATACGAATATAAACTTCAGATCCTTTTTCAATTTCACTTCCAAAGGCTACTTCTTCATCACCATCATCTGGATATAATTTTACAGTAAAGTTTTCTATATCATAATTATAATTTACAACAAATGGTCCTTCATCTTCTTCAACTATTTCACATGTAATATAGGCATCACAAGTTAATGTAAATGAAGTAATACCAAGACCATCAGCAGCAACAATTATAGGATCTTTGATGTCTTGTTCATTTGCATTTAAGATATAAATAATGTAATTATCATCTGTATTATTACTAATATATAAATTGATTAATGTTCCTTCTTCATATTCTTCTTCAGGATCGAAATCATCATCATTTTCACCAATAGTTATAACTACATCAACATCTTCATTAGTTTGATCTTCTACGATAAAACCAGTAGGAGTATCTGCTAAAGTGATAGTAATAGAGAAATCACCCTTTATAGCAATAGCATCTGCCTCTTCACCATAAGTAGGTCCAAGTACATTACTATAAACAGTATCACTACCATTTTTAATAGTTAAAATTAGAATACTAGTTTCTTCACTATTTTCTATATATAGCATGACTGGAGCATTTTTTGCTATTTTATCTCCATTTTTTAAATATACCATTCCTTCTTCAGTAACAGTTACTAAAGTAACACTTACCTTTGATGGGAAATCATTTGTAATACTAACATTATATTCAACATATTCTTCAACTGTTAAGCTAAAATCAGCAGGTATTGCTTGTGGACCAAATTTAGAAGTTGAATTAGCTTCTACTTTAAATCCATAAGAAAGACCAGACACAGCAAATGAGAAAATAACATCAGTTTCTTTTCCATTTACTACTTCAAATGTTAATAATTTATTAGTAAATACCTTATCTCCACTATTAATTGTATTATTATTTGTGTCATAACAATTTATTGTTACACCTTCAATTGTTTCATAAGTAATAGTTACTTCACTATAATCTCCAACAGAAACATATGCTTTTCTTGTTAAAACAAAGCTACCAATTAAAGTTTCTTGTGTAGGTAGGGCAACACCACTAAGCATTACTTCTCCACCTTCATAATAAGCTACTACAATATATGGATTTTCTGAAGCATTAACTACTCTAACATATATTTCTTTACCCTTTAAAATACAATTTGTATTTTCAATTTCTGTGTAATCCTCACCATTTTTTGTATATAACTTAATTCCTAAATAAATACAACTATCACTTACATATACAGAATAAGTTTCTACTTCTTGATAGAATTCAATATTTATTTCAATATCAGATTCAATAGAATCTAATTTGATTTGTCCATAAGAATCATCACCAACACCTAAAATAGCATCACTGATTGCTTCCTCTCCAACCATTAAATACATTTTTACGATAGTATTTGTTGATGCATTATTACCTTCAACTAGAATTGATGCACCATAAGGTATTTCTGTAGTTGGAGTAATTGTAACAGGAGTTGTATCATCTTCTGTAAAATAGTAAGCATTAATTGTTACATCACTGTAAGTATTAGTAATTTTTAATGTGTATGACGGAAGTGCTGGTTCATCAAATATGATATTAACTGTAATATCACATGATAACATGAACACATCATCTGCATAACCATAGTCATGAGCATCTACTTCAAATGTTGTTATTACATTTGTTGTATCGTTTGAATCTACTACTCTAACTTCTATTTTCTTATCTGTATTATTTAAAACAGAAGCATAAATAATTGTACCAGCAGGATAAGCTCCTTCTTCTAGATTCTCACCCTGATGAGTTATTGGATTTATGGTGTTAAAAGCAATTGTCATACCATCAGGAGCAGTTCCATATGTTACATCATATTCAACATAATCTACAATTTCTAGTTTTAAATCATCATAAATTGCAACTATTTCAGGATATGTAAATTCTTCGTCTTCAATTACTAATGATCCAATTAATGCTAATCCAGCAACATCTTCATCATATTGATAGATATTAACAATTACCTTATTACCTGAATTATTAACTAAACCAAATTCAAATTCAGTTAATGAATCAAAATATAATCCTGATATAGTAACTAATTCATCAGTACTCTTATTAGTAACTACAAAATTAGCACCCTCTACTTTTGAATTAAATTCTAATTTACAGCTTTGGAAGATTGTATAATCAAAGAATACATCATCTGTTACTTCAAATGGAGTAAATTCTGCTGTTTGTGCTTGGCTACTACCAGCATCTACTTTCATCTTTTGCATAATCTTACCATCTACATAGTAAGCTACCATAATATCAAAATCAAATGTAGAAGTAACACTTGGATAAATAACTGTTCCATTAGTTATTTCAGTAGAACTATTACAGCTGAATTTAGATCCTCCAACATAATAATAGAAACTAAATATTACCTCAGAATCATTACTTAAAGTAACTCTACTCTTAGTTACTTCTTCTAATTCTTCTAGTTTTAGATTTAAATCTCCAGTTAATGTTAAACAATCAGTAGGTGTATGGAATCCACCAGTAGTATTTGCTTTAATTGTTACCTCTTTAACTGTAGTTCCGATTGTTGCTGTTAATTTAACATTTTTATTTGAAAGATTTGTTACGCTAACAAATATAGCTTTTCCTTCTTCATATTTTTTAGTTAAATCAACAGGCACATATGTAGCTGTACCTCCACTACTTTCAAGTGCGGTAATGCTACAAGTTACTCCGCTAATTTCACCTTCTAAACTTATAGAATAACTCTTTTTAGTCTCCTTAGTTGAAGTGTTATTCTTAGTTGTAGAATTACTAGTGGTTTTTTTATTTGTTGTTACTTTTGCTGTTGTATTGTCTTTCTTAGTTGTCTTGGGTGTTGTTTTCTTTTCACAACCAACAGCTAAGAAAATAGCTAAAATAGTAAGAGTAATAACACTAAATATTTTATTTATTTTTCTCACTTAAAGTCCCCCTTTACTCTAATTATTATAAATAATTAGCTTAAATAAGTAAATAGTTATATTAAAAAAATAAAAAGGAAGAACAATCTTCCTTTCTATAATTTAAAGCCAATAGCTTCTTTTCTTTCCGAAACGAAATTCTTATAGATTCCATCTTCTTTTATTAAATCATCATGTTTTCCTTGTTGAACAATCTTTCCTTCATCAATAACAAATATATTATCACAATTTCTTACTGTCTTTAATCTATGAGCAATCATGATAACTGTCTTATTTTTAGTTAATGAATCTATGGCTTTCATTAATTTTTCTTCATTTTCAGGATCGACATTGGCAGTTGCTTCATCAAGTATTACTATCTTAGAATCCTTTAATATAGCACGAGCTATTGATAATCTTTGCATTTCTCCACCTGATAAAGTAGATCCACCTTCACCAACAATCGTATTAATACCATTAGGTAGATCATTAACAAATTCACAGCATGCAAGCTTTAGTGCTCTATTTATTTCTTCTTCTGTAGCATTCTCTTTTGCCATTTTTAGGTTATTAGCAATTGTATCATTAAATAGATATACATTTTGGAATACAAATGTGAAGTTTTCCATTAAAGAATCTATATTATAGTCTTTAACATTTTTACCATCTAATAATACACTACCTTCTTGTACATCCCAGAATCTTGCCATCAAATGACATATTGTTGTTTTACCTGATCCAGATGGACCAACAAAGGCTACTTTAGTGTTCCCCTTAATTTTTAAAGATACATTATCGATAATCTTTTTCTTATCATATGAGAATGAAACATTCTTAAGCTCAATATCAGATGTTTTTGTTTCATATTTTTCACCACTAATATTCATTGTTTCAATAGATAAAATATCATTACCTTTTTCAACACATCTTTCAATTATCTTAGATAAAGCGCTAAATGCACCCATAGCATCTAAGCTTGCATAGATAATATAACTTGCGATAATTACAGTCATTGTTGTTGCTAAAGTATTATAACCATTGATGAATAATAGTATTGCTACAATAGTCATACATATACCTATTAATCTAGTAATAAATGTTTGGATTGTTTGAATAGGTATCATCTTTAATTCAACTGTTTGATATACCTTTGTACCTTTTTCATTTGCTTCATTGAATCTCTTTGAATATTTACCAAATAAATTATATGATTTAATCTCAGAAATACCCAAAACATAATCCAGTGTTGCAGAAATTACAGCTAAATCAACCTCTTCTTTTTTAGGAGCAAATTTCTTACCTAAATATTTAATCCATTCATTAAATAATAAGAAGAATATTACACCTGCTAGTGCTACTAAAGCTATTCTATAATCAAAGAAGAATAGAGCTCCAACAACAATTAAAGTATTGATTAATCCCGTAGTTACGAGCATTACAACTCTTGTTGCTATATCTGCTAGTTGTTCCATCGTATTTGTTGTAACAGATGTAATATATGCTAGTGAATTATTATTGAAATAACCCATAGGAACATATCTTAGATGTTCGGCTATTTCTATTCTTTTTTCTGATGCAGTTGAATATCCCCCATCAACTTGCAACATACTTGAAGCGTATCTAAGAATTATAGAAATACATACAGGAACTAACATAATTAAAAAAGATATTAGAACAACAGTTAAACTGAATGTTCCTTCAAATATATTCTTAAATAAATACCAAATTGCAGGAAGCTTTGCTGCTTCACACATCCCCATTAATACAGTTAAAATTATTGCCAAAATAAATTGTCTTTTTCTTTTTGGCGGACAAAATCTAAAAAACATCTTTAACATCTTAATCATCTAAATCACCATCTTTTCCTTCAATATGTGATAACCACATATTCTTATATAATTCTGATTTAGCTAATAGTTCTTTGTGCTTTCCATGAGCTTCAATTACTCCATTATTAACTAATACAATATCATCACTATTAACTATTGTTGATAATCTATGAGCTATTACGATAACTGTCTTATCTTTAATAAGACTAGCTAAAGATCTTTGAATAATTGCTTCATTTTCAGGATCTGTATATGCTGTTGCTTCATCTAAAATTACTATCTTAGAATTCTTCATCATTGCTCTAGCAATAGAAATTCTTTGTCTTTCTCCTCCTGATAAGTGTGATCCTGAATCACCAACTATTGTGTTATATCCGTTCTCTAAATTCATTATGAAGTCATGTATACCGCACTTCTTGCATACTTCCATTACTTCTTCGTCAGTTGCATTTAAATTACCCATTCTAATATTATCCATAATAGAAACATTAAATAAATAATTGCTTTGTGATACATACGATACCAACTTATTATAATCTTCTAAAGTTAAATCTTTAATATTAACTCCGCCAATATAAATATCACCTTTATTTGGATCCCATAAAGAAGCAATAAGCTTGGCAATAGTAGATTTTCCAGCACCAGATGGTCCAACTAAAGCAATCTGAGAATTAGCCTTTATTTCTAAACTAACATCATGTATTACCTCTTCATTCTCATAACCAAATGATACATCTTTAATAGATATACTTGAATCAGCTGGTACGCCTTTAGATACACTAGGTCTATTAAGCTTATCAATAGAAACTATTTCATCAATTTCCGCAAATATTGTTTTTGCTTTATGGATATCATCCATATAACCCATTGATGTGATTAATGGAGCAATTAAACCAACTGACATTAAAATACAAATCACAAATACTTCAAGTGTAATTATATTGTTATAGAATAAAATACCACCTAAAGGTAATATAGCAAGTAATGTGTATGGTGCTACTGCCATAGCTATACTAAATGCGATATTACATTTTCTTTGCCAATCAACAAAGCAATCTGCACCTTCTTTTGCGGCCTTTTTAAACTTTTCATATGATGATTCACTTTTTCCAAAGGCTTTAATTACTTCTATACCATTAATATATTCAACTGCAGTATCATTTAATGTTTTTGTTTTAGAAATACAATTGTTCCAATATTTTTCATATCCAATAGACATAGTCATATAAGAAACCATACCTATTACAAGTGGTATTAACGCAATTAATCCCATTTGCCAACTAATAATTGTCAAATATATAAATGTTCCTAAGAAACCTATAATATTGCCTGTAAACTCAGGAATAATATGAGCTAATGTTACTTCTGTTGAATCGATTCTTTCACATAATGTATTCTTTAAGGAACCTGAATTATGTCTTTTAACATCCCCAAGTGATGCTAAAGCAAGAGAATCAATTGCTCTTTTTCTTACACCCTTAATTGTTTGATATGCCGCAACATGTGATAAGGATGTTGACATAATATGAAATGCTCCTTTTAATAAAAACAAAACAACCAACATAATGATATCAAATGCATAGGCACTAAATTCCATATTTCCTTGAATTAACCTATTGATTATGCTTGCGATAAAATAAAATGGAATAATACCCGCAGCTACAGATATTAATGAAGCAATAATGCTAAATGTATAATATTTTTTCTTATCGCCTGCATAATCAAAAATAATTGAAAGCAAGCCTCTTCTTTTTTTCATAAAATCCTCCTATTAAGCCATTTTTAAACAAAAGAAGAGCAAGGAGACCTTGCTACTTCTTTTAAAGTAAAGAGAGTATTATTTTAATGCACTAATAAATGCATTATAACTATTTAAATCTATAGCAGAATCATCACCATTTACGATTAATCCTTCGCAAACTAGATTGCCACCTAGACTCTTAAGATCTTCTTGCCAGTTTCTCATCCATTCACCATCACCCCAGCCATAAGAACCGAATAAAGCAAACTTCTTTCCTTTAGCAAGATTCATTAATTCCTTATAGAATGGTTCAAATTCATCGCTTTCAAGTTCTTCGCTTCCCATAGATGGACAGCCAAGAATGATTAAGTCAAATTTAGATGCATCAGCTGCGCTAATACCAGCTACGCTTACAGCTTCGCAACCTAAATCATCTTTAATCTTATTAGCAATGGCTTCAGTATTACCTGTACCACTCCAATAACAAATTATTTTACTCATATATTCTCCTTTCTATTTCATAAAGTTTTCTATAGAGAAACCTTTATTAACCAACCTTAAAACACAAGATCTACATCTATTGTATTTTTCAAACAAAATTTCTTTTTCCCTTTTGTTTGAATAAACATTCCATAGACCTTTAAGTAATGGCTTTTTATTGCCATTTATGAATTCTTTTGTATCTTTTAAATCATACCCTAAGAAAACACCTATTTCATGAGGAAAAGTATCAGTATTGATCCTTCGTTTAAGCTCATTTATATATTCATCAATACTATTACTTCTTTTATAACCAATAGATTCTAAAAACTTTTTATTTTCCTCTTGCATTAAATGATTTTCTAAACTGCCTTTTCTATAAACTAATAATAAATAGTTATTATCTTTATTCTTAAGGCAGTTAAAACACACCTTTGGATTATAAGCTTTATTCAAGCAATTAATCTCTTCAGTTAGATTTTCAATATCACTTTTTTTAATGCTTATTAAATTAGATGCCTTTAAGCCACATAATGCAGGTGCACTATGATACGCCAACTTCTCTTCTAGTTTTTTGCACATATTCGTTAATCCTCCATTTGTTAGCAGCGGCTAACAAATACTTCTTTTTTAAAGGGTTGAAATCAACCCTCTAAATACTATTCAGCTTTTAATGCTTCAACCATATTAATATACTTATTCTTTCTAGCTACCATGTATGACACAAATAGACTTGTTAAACCTACTAATATGAAGCTATAGATAAACATTCTAGGATCACATCTTAACTTAATATCATAATCACTAGCAAGTAAATCCATTAATACTTTTAAAATCCATACACCAAGTGGTGCACCTATAATCATACCAAATAGAGTCATCCACATGTTTTGAGTAACAAGTAAACTTGTAATCTTTTTATCCTTAAATCCTAATACCTTCAGTGTAGCAAGCTCTCTATAGCGTTCCATATAGCTTAAAATACCTAAGTTATATAATACAACTATACCAAGTATTACAGATGCTAAAGCAAGTAATACAACCATTACATCAAGTACTTCCATAATAGATGAGAAGGAATTGATGATATCTTTCTTAGTTTGAACACTTTCAATATATTCATTAACTGCTACATCTTTTTCTTTAGTATAAATACAATTATATTTATGTGCTAAACCAATTGTATCTGCATAATCATCAGTAATAACGATATTTCCAGTTAAGCTTCTTGTAATTTGTACAACCTTAACACTATATACTGTTCCTGTAGCAAATGATTTTATTTCTATTTCATCTCCTACTTTTATCTTAAGCTCATTAGCTAATTTATTAGGAACATAAGCACCTTCATTACTAACATTTTTAATTGGTTTTGTGTTCATATCTAAGATAGATATTAAACCATTTTCAACATTATATACTTCTATTGAATAAACATTTTCATCAATTAATATTGGTGTTGTACTTGTTAAGTCACCTGAATAAGTAGTGGCTATTTCTAGCGCTTTTTCATTACTTGTTTCGTCACTTAAATTAATACGTACTTCATAATTCATTGGTTTTTCATAATAATCAGATACGAAGCTATGTAATAAGTATTTAACACCAAATGTTGCGACTAATAATAATGTACAACCAACTACACCAATAATAGACATTAAGCTTCTTGCTTTATGACGGAAGACATCTCTAATATTCCATCTAAATGCAAATCTTCTTTTATGGAACCATTTAGTTTTTTCAATTAATAATGGTTTCATCTTCTTTGGTGTATAAGGTCTTAAAGCATCTGCGGCAGATCCTTTTAGAATCTTCTTAACTGATGCATAGCCTACAAATGTTAAGACTAAATTCATTATTATAATAGCTACCCATACATACCAAGGCATGTATAAATTCCATTTAGGTAAATCAAAATATGTACCCATTGGTCCATGAGGATTCATTATATACCAACACAAACCATAACCTAAAGCTATACCAAATACTGATCCAAGTATACCAATAAATAAAGCATAACTTGAATAGTGAACTATAATCTTTCTATCTTTAAAGCCTAAAGCTTTTAAAATACCTATTTGCATCTTCTCATTTACTGTAAGTCTATGCATTGTTGTAATCATTGTAAGCATAGCTATTGCTAAGAACAATACAGGAATTAAACTAGCCATAGTTTTTCCTTCATTTATTTCTCCTTTTACTTCGCTATAGCTTATTGCTTCATTCTTTGTTACAAGTAAATATGAATTTTCTAATGCACTAAATACATCTTTTTCAAATGTTTCTTTATCTAGGTTAGATATAACATTTATTTGTGAATAAAATGGCATACCTAAAGCTTTTTCTATAGTTTTACTAGTTACATAACCATAACCCATATTTTTAAAATCAGGCATTAGTTGTGTTTTATCAGTTACACAAATTAAATATTCACTAGATTTAATTAAACCTTCTACTTTTAAGTTTAATTCTATACCTTTATATTTTAATGTAAAAGTATCATCTAAGTTTATTTTATTAGCTTTAGCATACATATCAGATAACCAAATACCATCAACATTGTTTTCATCATATGCATTACCCTTATTTACGGTAAAGCCAGATACTTCCATATTTGTTGTTGTATTAAGTGTTACCTTATCTCCATCATTTGCACTACTATCAACTGATAAATAAAGAGTTGCTTTTTCTATTCCCTCTACTTCAAGCACTTTATCTAAGTCAGTTTGAGTAAAGCCTTCTGAATTCATAATTCGATAATCAGAAAAACCAGTTAAGTCATAGAAATATTTACTATCTTTTTTAATTGTATACCATTCACCGCTAAAACCAGCAAATATACCAACACCTAAAGCAATCATGATGATCATTGAGATGAATTGTGCTTTATAGCGGCCTAATGTTCTAAGTAATTTCTTAAATAACATATTACCACTCCACTTCATCTACATTTTTAGGATTACTATTAGTTTCTATTGATTGAATCTTACCACTTCTAACTCTAATAACCTTATCAGCAATTTCCGCAATATTAGAGTTATGTGTAACAATTACAATTGTTTTATTATATTCTCTAGCCATCTTTAGTAATAATTTAAGTACTACTACACCAGTTTCAGAATCTAGAGCTCCTGTTGGTTCATCACATAACAATATTTTAGGGTTCTTTGCTAATGCTCTAGCAATAGAAACTCTTTGTTGTTCTCCACCAGATAATTCTGATGGGAATTTCTTATAATGTTCTTTTAAACCAACTTCTTCTAGCATCTTAGTTGCTGAAAGTGGTTCTTTAGCTATTTCTTTAACAAGTGTTACATTTTCATGTACTGTTAAAGTTGGAATTAAGTTATAGAATTGGAAGACAAATCCTACATGACTTGCTCTATATTCAGCAAGCTCATTATTCTTTAAGGTTGAAATGTCTTTTCCTTCAACAACTATTTTTCCACTTGTAGGATTATCAAGTCCACCTAGCATATTTAAAAGTGTTGATTTGCCAGCACCACTTGGGCCAAGGATTACAACAAGTTCTCCTTCGTTAAGTTCAAAGCTTGCCTTATCAAGCGCCTTGAATTCTTGTTCTCCTACTTTATAAATTTTTGATACTTCCATAAATTCTACTATTGCCATAGTCTACCTCCTAATATGAAACTTTTTTCACATTACGCATATATTATACATAATTAGGCATTTCTGTGTCAATACTAATATGAAATTTTTTTCATATGAAATTGTTTTCACAGTTTTCTTGACATACCGGTAAAACAACTATAAAATAAAAATATAAAGGAAGTGAGACTATGCCTGAAGTTAGAGAGCCACAAAAACAAACATCTATAGATAAAAAAAGACGAATTATAGATGCTGGATTAAAATTAATAAGTGAAAAAGGATATTTTGCGACTAATACTGCAGAAATAGCTAAAGAAGCTGGAGTATCTACAGGTATAGTTTATCAATATTTCCATGATAAAAAAGATATTTTAATTCATGCGGTAAAATTATATTTTGATAGAATATTTGAACCTATAGAACAAAACTTAAAAACTATCAAAGGTGTTTCTAATATGGATGATGCACTAAAATGTTTAATATTAGCATCTATTGATGCGCATAGAAGAAATTCACTTGCACATGAAGAAATAGTTGCTATGAGTCATATAGATGAAGATATACATAATCTATTTATAGAAAGCGAACATAAAATAGTTGATAGAATATTAGTCTTCTTTGAAAATATAGGAATAAGTGTTCCTCATATGCATGAGAAAGTTCATATTGCATATAATTTGATGGAATCATTATGCCATGAATATATATTTCATAAACACGATTATATAGATTATGATTTTACAATTGATGAAACAATAAAATTAATAAAAGTATTATTAACTGATTAAATTATAAACAAATATAGCCAAATACAAATTAGGCGCAAAAAAACAGGAATCATTTAAGGTTCCTGTTTTTTATATTTATTCAATTGTTATAACAATATTATCTGTAGCATAAATTCCATCAATATATAGGCCATCTAATATTAAAAAATAGCAACCTCTATTTTATTCATATAAAGGAAAATTCTTTAATAAAGCGATAACTTCTTCTTTTACTTCATTTAGAATTGCTTCATTTTGATAATTTCTTAAGGCTTTATCAATTAAATGAGCTACTTTAATTGTTTCAGCTTCTTTAAATCCTCTAGTTGTAATTGCTGGTGTACCAATTCTTAGTCCACTAGTAATGAATGGTTTTTCAGGATCATTTGGAATAGCATTCTTATTACATGTAATATTAACACTATCTAGAATGTGTTCTGCTTCTTTACCAGTTAAACCAACACTTGTTTTAACATCAACAAGCATTAAATGGTTTTCAGTTTTATTACCGATTACTTTGTATCCTAATTTAATAAATTCTTCACATAATACTTTAGCGTTTTTAACAGTTTGAATTTGTCTAGCTTTAAATTCAGGAGTTAAAGCTTCACCAAATGCTGCAGCCTTACCAGCAATAACATGCATTAATGGTCCACCTTGAATACCAGGGAAAACAATCTTATTAACTTTCTTAATGATTTCTTCATCATTAGTTAGGATTGCTCCACCTCTAGGTCCACCTAAAGTCTTATGAGTAGTTGTAGTTACGATATCAGCATATTCTACTGGGTTTGGATGGCATCCTGCAGCAACTAAACCTGCAATGTGTGCCATATCAACCATTAAATAAGCACCAATCTTATCACAAACTTCTCTAAATCTCTTAAAATCAATAATTTGAGGATATGCACTAGCGCCTGCAATAATCATTTTAGGCTTATATTCTAATGCTAATCTTTCCATTTCATCATAATCAATAGCTCCTGTTTCAGGATTTACTGAATATGAAACAATTTTATAATCGTGTCCAGAGAAACTCATAGAATGTCCATGAGTTAAATGCCCACCTTGATCTAGTGACATACCCATAACAGTATCACCAAGTTCAACTAGTGATCTATAAGCTGCCATATTTGCTTGGCTTCCTGAGTGAGGTTGTACGTTTGCATACTTAGCGTTAAACATTTTTTTGATTCTTTCAATAGCTAATGTTTCAACTTTATCTACAAATTCACATCCACCATAATATCTTTTACCAGGATAACCTTCAGCATATTTATTAGTTAATACAGAACCTTGAGCTTCTAAAACAGCTTTAGAAACGATATTTTCTGAGGCAATTAACTCAATATGAGTTTGTTGTCTATCAAGTTCTTCTGTAATATAAGTATATAATTCAGGGTCTTGTTTTTTGATATTGTCCATTTTCATGATATCTACTCCTTTTTAATAATTATTAAAACAACACTAACATTATAACATAAAATAATAAAATATAAATATATTTTTAGTAATAAAAAAAAGAAAGTGTTTTTATAACACTTCCTAATCTTATTCTTTAAATTGATCTATTAAATGTTTAATATCCCAAATTACATTATATAATTGACCTAAAGCAGCTAAGAATGCAAGAATGAAAGCTACTAAGCTAATTACAAATGATGCTATATCTTTTTCTTTACTAGGACTAGTCTTATTTAAGAATAATTTTAATTCAATAACACCAACTAATGTTAATCCACCACATTGTGCCATATCACAAATTAGATTAATGATTAAACGTACTTTTTCATTATCAACTGTATGATTGATAATAGTTAAAAAGATACTAAAGAAAGTTATTATTGCTAAGCCGATAACAGCCCAACAAATAGCTTTATTAAAGTTTTCTTTAATTATATGATAATCTTTTTTACCTTCATTATTTGTAGTTTCATTACTACTTTCTTCTACTTTGGCAACTTCATTAGCCTCTTCAGTTTCAATTACTTCTTTTTCATTATCTTCAAACATCTTTTTACCCTCTTTTCTACGAAAATAATTATATATTTTATAGTCAATAAAATCAATATTTTTATTTAATGTAGATGATATTATCAACAACATTAACAACAACACTTTCACTTCTTGATGTTGGAATGTTTTTACCTACATAATCTGCTCTAATAGGTAGTTCTCTATGTCCTCTATCTACTAAAACAGCTAGTTGGATTCTTTTAGCTCTACCTAAATCCATTACGGCATCCATCGCAGCTCTAGCACTACGACCAGTAAATAAAACATCATCAACTAATATAACTACCTTATCATGTAATTGACTAGCTACATTAAGTATAGCACTATCTGTTTTCTTTTCATCATCTCTATATTTAGAAATATCTATTTCTTCTACAGGTATTTTAACATTTTCAAATTTAAAAATATTATCACTTAATATTTTAGCTATTGGTGTACCCTTAGACTTAATACCCATTAATATAACTTCTGATAAATCATTATTTTTTTCAATAATTTCATGGCTCATGCGTCTAATAGTACGACTAATTTGTTCACCTTCCATAATTACCTTCATAATTACACCTTCATTCATTATTATTTTATCATTTAATTACCTATTTTTAAACAACTATTAATACTATCAATTATTAAATCTATACCCTTATCAATTAAACTAATATCTATAGATGAAAAGCCTATAATTAATATTTCTTTTTTAACCTTATCTTCCATAAAATCATTAATAAAACTAATCTTTATTTTTTTATTAATAAACTCTTTTTTTAATTTATCTATATCAATAGATTCATTTAATTCAACTAAAACAGATGAATAGTTATTAGTTGAAACTATATTTAAATTAGTATCATTTAACTTATTTAATATTAGCTTTTTCTTATTTAAAAATGATGTTCTAAGTCTATTAACATGGTTAGAATATTTACCACTTTCAATAAATTTTGTTAGTATTATTTGATCTAGTGAAGGAATTGATTTAGGGCTTACTGAAAAGATTTCTTCGTATTTTTTAATTAACTGTTTTGGCAAGACCATATAGCTTATACATAGCCCTGGAAACATCGTTCTAGAAAAAGATCCTAAAAATATTACATTACTACTTAAATTAAATAAAGGTATTGTTTGATACCCATTATTTCTAAATGATGAATCAAAGGAATCTTCTATTATATATTTATCATTACTTTCTATATAATTTGATATTTCCATCTTTCTATCCATAGGCATTTTTATGCCTGTAGGAAACTGTAAGAAGCTTGTTACAATAGCTACTTTAACATTTGAATCTATAAATTCTTTTATACTAAAACCTTTTTTATCCATATGATTATATATAACATCTATATTAAAAGAATTCTTTTTATAATATCCTGGATTTTCTATCATTATTCTTTTTACATTTAATAATCTAATGATATCATTAATTAAGCTATGAACATTTTCTCCTATTATTATTTGATTAGATAAAACATCGATATTTTTTTCTTCATATAATAACTTTTTTATTTGATTTCTTAAATTAATACTACCTTTATAATCAAATCTATTATAGAATGTTTCATCATTATATATAATATCTTTAGTTATCGTATTAAATACAGATTTAGGAAATAAATTATAATCAATGTTTGAAGTTGTAAAATCATATAAATAATTATCTTTTTTAATTTCTTCAACTACTTCTTTATTTTCTTTATCCTTATAATCAAAACCTAAAAAGTCCGCAACAAAATAGCCCTTTTTTTCTACTGAATAGATATATCCTTCTAAAAGTAAGATATCATAGGCATTAATGATAGTATTTAAACTAACATTTAAATTTTTAGCAAGTACTCTTTTAGATGGTAGTTTTTCATCTTTAGATAATTCGCCTTTTAGAATATCATCTTTTATATGCTCATATATATCTATATACATTTTATTTGATTTAGAAATAGGAAATGTATAATTATTCATCTGGTACCTCCAAAAATATTTAAACTGGTTATTTATATAGGACCAGTTCCTTGATATCATTATAGTTGTAAAAAATAAAAAAAGCAAGGTGATAATATGACAAAAGAGAAAAAAGCACTAATAAAAATCATACTAACAGCATTATTTGCGGCCCTATGCTTTATAGGAGTGTTAATTAGAATACCACTACCTACAGGAGCATTCGTTCATCTAGGTAATATGATTTGTATTCTTGCGGCTCTACTACTTGGTGGAATATATGGTGGTGTTGCTGGAAGCCTTGGAATGGGTTTATTTGATTTAACTCATGGATATCTAGGCGCGGGCTTACTTAGAACATTTATTCTTAAGTTTTTAATGGGTTTAGTAGCTGGTTTAGTATTTAAGTTAATATTAAAGAAAAAGCTTAATGTTAAAAAGCTTACAATCATATTTGTAATACTTTTAGGCTTAGCCTTTATAGCAGCAGTTACTCTATCAGTTATAAGTTATAATAATGGCTTTGTTATCACATATACTAAAAATGGTGAAGAGGTTACAAAGACCGTTATTATCAAGTGGATTATACCTCTATTTATAGGTGTAATGTTTACCTTAGGATTAATTGATTTATTCTTAGAAAAGAAGCTAGGCAAGGTTGCTGGTGCTGCCTTAATAGCAGCTACATGTGGTGTAGTATTAAATACACTTGGTGAAGTATATTTAAAAGCTCTATTATATTACTGGATTAATACAAGTTATGCAAGCTTTAATGATGCATATTTATATGCTGTAGCTGAACTTCCAGCAACAATTATAACTAGTGTATTAACCGTTTCAATTATAGGATTTATCTACTGGCCAATTCATAAAGCAACTAAAGACTTTAATCCAATAGATTATGCAAGTCAGTTCTTAGATGATGAGAAGGATGAAGAAACACTAGACGATGAAGAAACTACAATAGATAATGAAAAAGATGCTGAAATCTAATCAGCATCTTTTTTTAATCTTTTCTAAGTTCGTTATCAAACAAATCTATTTCATTGTTTTCTATCATTTCATTAACAACACTAGCAATTTTAGGATCAAATTGTCCACCAGAACATTCTTTAAGTTCTTTTAATATTTCTTCTTTTGGAAGTCTATCTCTATAACATCTATCACTACTCATAGCATCTAAGGCATCGGCTACACATATAATTCTAGCACATAAAGGAATGTCTTCACCCTTTAAACCACTAGGATAACCAGTTCCATCATAACGCTCATGATGATACATTGCCCCATCTTTTATACCTTCAATGGCTGTAAAGTTTTCTAGTGCTCTACCACCATTAGTAGTATGAGTTTTCATAATATTATATTCTTCATCAGTTAATTTATCAGGTTTACCTAAAATATCATCATCAATTAATAATTTACCACAATCATGCATCAAAGCTATATATGCTATATTTCTTACAAAATCATCATCTAAACCTAGTTTTCTAGCGATTTTCACTGAATAATAAGATACTCTAGCTGAATGGTCTTTAGTATATGGATCTTTAACGTCTATTAAGCTACCAAAAGTATTCATGGCTTGACTTATTAAGTTATATGTATGATCTTTGAACTTTTCAAAGTTCTTTTCTTTTGTTCTAAATACTAAATAAGCTATAAAGAATGCAACCCATACAAATGATAAGAATAATAATATCCAGAAAAAAGCATATGATTGTGGAGCTCTATAGTTTCTACCAACTAATTCATAACTTATAGTATTAAAATCATCTTCTGAAATATTTCTAGTCATGACAATCATAAAACCAAATTTATTTGATTCACCACTTGTAATTGTCTCTATTTTTAAACCTTCATTAAGCATTGGATATATTTCAATTCTTTGAGCTTCAACAACCATTTTATCTTTATCAATATTCCATACATCAGGTATGTCTTTAATCTTAAAATTTTCTTTACTAAAAGTTACAGTCAATTCCCAATCTTTTAAAGATGTTTTAGAACTAACATCAACAGAAAAATCGAATTGTTGTTTCCATTGATTAGGTGCTTCTTCCCATATTTTATCTTTAGGCAAAGCTAACTTTACAGCAAAACTACTTTTATTTTCTTCATCATTAATTATACCCTTAAAAGTACTTCTTGAATTGTTTTTGACTAGCACCAACGTAAAAAAAATGATCATTGCTAGTATCAAAGCTGAAAAAGAAACTATTAAATTAACTAATCCAGGACGTTTTACTTTTCTCATAAGCTCCTCCATAATGATATGGTATTCTAACATATAAATGTTAAAATAGTGTTAATAACTAATATATTTTTATACTATTATATATACAAATATGCTATAATATTTTCAAGAGTGTTTTTAAAAAAGAGGTGATCCTTTTAATGAAAAAACGAAAAAAAATATTTAACAAATATCATATCATTATATTTTGCTCTATTGTCGTATTCTACTTGTTACTAGTTATAGGCTGCTATATAGCCTTAAGGGCTAATGGTGAAGAGTATTCTTTTTTAGATGTATTACTTATTAACATTTTAACTACAAGTGGTAATGACTATGAATTTATTAGAACTCCTGGTGCAAGATTAATAGGTGTAATTGTATTATTACTAAGCATGTTCATTATGTCTATGGTTACAGGTTATATATCTTCACTATGGGTAGATAGAAAATTAAACTCTAAAAGGGGGCTTAAGAAAATGCAAAATCTAAGAAAACACATTATAATATGCGGATGGAAAAATGATATAAAATCTCTTATTTCAGACATTTTAAGAAAAAATAAGAACTTACCAATTGATCAAATAGTATTAGTTACTAATGAAGACATAGATAAGATTCAAGCACTTAGGGATGACCCAGATTTAAAGGGTTTAAACATTTTAAAAGGTGATTACACCTTAGAACAAACTTTAAATAATGTAAGTGCTAAATATGCATCTAAGGTATTAATCATTGGTGAAAACCAAGAAAACTTAGATGCTGAGCTTGTTGACTCAAGAGTATTTGTTGCAGCTTTAATGTTTAGAAATATGAACTCTAGATGTCATATATGCGCTGAAATTAAAACAGAAAGATATAAGAATTATCTAGAAGCTCAAAATTGTGCTGAAGTTATTTATACTGATGAATATACTAGATATATTTTATCAACTTCTACTAACTATAGTGGAATATCAAAAGTATTATCAAGCTTCCTAGATAATGGTGATGGTAAATCAGTTCAAATTGAAAAGGTCCCTGACAAGTGGGTAGGAAAACAATATATTGATTTGTTTAATCACTATAAACAAGAAAAAAATATTTTAGTAATTGGTATACTTGAAAATATGGGTGTAGAAAAAGAATTAAAGCATGAAATTCTTGCCGAAGCTCAAAAATCAACTAATTATGGTGAAATAATTCAAAAAATGCGTACAGTTAAAACTTTAGAAACAAATCATCCTCTTCTAAATCCAAATGATGATTACATCCTAGAAAAGAATATGGGTGTAATATTCATTGGTAAAGAAGTCTAAGGAGGTATAAGTTATGAATATAATTGATGAATTAAAAAACTTTCCTCTATTAAAGAATTTAAAGGATGATGATTTAGAAGCTTTAGCTACTTATGTTAAAGAAGAAACATTTAATGAAAATGATGACATCATTAAAGAAGGTGAAATAGGCGATACACTATACCTATTAATTGATGGAAAGGTTGATGTTATTAAAACAACAATCTATGATGATGAATTCATTTGTGCTTCTCTTGATAGCTCTATGCACTGTCTATTTGGTGAAATGGCTGTAATAGATAATGATAAGCGTAGTGCCACAATTAAAGCAAAAACTAAATGTATGACACTATCGCTAAACAGAGATTCATTTACTGATTTCTGTAATAAGCATCCTTATGCAGGAATTGAGTTATTAAAATTAATGAATACCAATATTGTTAGAAACTTAAGAATAGAAAATGATAATTTAAAGCTTGTTTATCAAGCACTAATTGAGGAAATAGAAAACGATTAGGAGTAAGTTAAAATGTTTAAGGTTGATGAGTTATTACTATTAGAAAATATTACGTATTTTCCCGATTTAGAGCCATTTGTATCTGTTTTACATGCAGATGGATTAACTGTTAGGGAGTTTATAAACAATATCGATAAAGAAGCTATTATTGATGAAAAAGATTATGCTAGCTATATGACTGGTTTTGACTTTAAAAACTTAATGCTAGCAATCAAAAAGAATAGAGAATTACTTAACTGTATTATTATGGAACCACACTTTGACGCTGCTTATGGTGGTGGTGGAGGCGTATCATGTGTTTTTGTTAATCCTAACACAACTGAAGCTATTGTTGCCTTCCGTGGTACAGCTTTAAATGAATGGCAAGATGATTTTGTTGGAGCAAATCAAGTAGATTCCTTACAACAAATCAATGCCTTAGAATGGTATAAGATGGTTTATACAAAACTACACTTAGAAAACTATCAAGTAACTGTTATAGGACATTCTAAGGGTGGTAATAAAGCTAAATATATTACTGTTTTAAATAATACCGTTACTAGATGTGTCTCTTTTGATGGTCAAGGTTTTTCCGATAAATTTATTGAAAACTATAAAAAAGAAATCCTAGAAAAACAAAAAATAATCGAAAACCATAATGTTGATTTTGATTATGTAAATATCCTACTTAATGATATCGGTAGAAAAACATATTATATAGGTTTTGACTATGGTAGAGGAGGATTTGCGGAAAGTCATTGTCCAAATACTTACTTTAACTTTAAAGAAAATGGACAATATACATTAGAAGTTAATCCTAATGGTCAAAGAGTAGAGATGCAAGAATTAGATCACTTTATTAATAGCTTAATAAGATCTAATATAAGCGAAAAAGAAAAAACAGAAACTACTGAGCTTGTAGGTGCCTTAGTTGGTAAAGCATTTGCTATTGGTGGTGGCGAAAATACTACTAATGAATACATCAACTTCTTCTGCGATACAGTAGGAGATGAAAAGTATGTAGATAATGCTGCTTTCTTACTAACATTCTGTATTAAATATGCTAAACAAAATAAAGATTTCTTAGGAGCAATTAAAACAATACTAACACACTTTAAGGCTGATGGTATTTTAAAGGTTGTTTGTATGTTTGAAGATTTAGTTAATTCTAAGAAATTAAATAGACTAATTAACTTATCAAACTTCTTAGTATTACATGTACATGGCATTGTTGTTAAAAAGATTCAATCAATTGCTAAAAAGAAATACAATGTTGAATTAACTAAAGAACAAATTAATAAAGTATTAATTATAATTTCTATGGTTAAAACAATGCTTAAGACTCTAGAATTAAATATGGATGGTTCTGATATTTCATTAGATAGTGAAATAACTATTGATGAAGAATACCTACCAGAAAATATTAATATAGTTGTTCTTGCAGGTGGTTTATCTAATGAAAGAAATATAAGTTTAAAGACTGGTTTTGAGGTATATGATCAACTAAAAGAATTAGGTCATAATGTCATATTACTTGATTCATTTATGGGTTATGGTACAGTTGAAGAAACTATAGATAATGCCTTTGATACGCCATATAAGTATACTTTAGAGCGTACTGATATAACTTTAGAGGTCCCTGATTTATGGGCTGTTAAAAAGCGTAGAGTTGATCAATCAGATTCTTACTTTGGACCTAATGTATTACAAATCTGTAAGCAAGCAGATATAGTATTTATTGCCCTACATGGAGCTAATGGAGAAAATGGAAAAGTACAAGCTACATTTGATCTACTTGGTATAGATTATACAGGTAACGACTACTTCTCTAGTGCTATATCAAGTAACAAGATGGTAGCTAAGGATATTATGATTGATAATAAGATTAATACACCTAAAGGCTATTTAGTTTATAAAAATGAAGAATATAGTGAACCTAATAAACATAATATGAATTATCCTGTCATTATTAAACCTAATAATGGTGGTATAGGTTTAGGTATAAGTATTGCCAATGATAAGATTAGCTTTGATAGAGCTCTTAAAGAAGCATTTAGATGGGAAAATGAAATAATGGTTGAAGAATACATTAGAGGCAAAGAATATGCTGTAAGTATTTTTGATGGAATAGTCTTACCAATAGTTGAGGTTCTTCCACTAAATACTAGTGATAATGAATATGGCTTATCCGTAACAGGTGAAAGAACAAAAAAATGTCCAGCAAAACTTCCTGCTAATTTAGAGGCTAAAATAAAAGCCACAGCATTAAAGGTTAGTAAAATACTAAAGCTTAATAGCTATGCTAAAGTAGATTTTATTGTTAAAGAAAATGGTGAGTTCTATTGTCTTGAATGTGATTCACAACCAAGACTTAATAAAGATTCACATATTATATTATCAGCACAAAATGCTAATATTTCATTTAGTGATTTCTGTATGAAAACATTAGAATTAAGCTTATTAAAAAAATAACTCGGACTTCCGAGTTATTTTTCTTTAAATGCATATATAATATCTTTTGCACGAGCTATAGTATCATTAAAATCTGTCTTTTGCTTAATCAAGAAATTCGCGTAATCAAAGCATTTCTTATCACCTTTAAGTGCAAAATAATCCATTAGAATTCTTGCATTAAAGACACTTTGATACAATACCTTATTATTTAAGTTAAACATCTTTTCTATATCATCTATATCCTTATCACTATATATATCTATATATAATTGTAAGGAGTTGATATCTTCTTTAGATAAACTTCTATAATCTTTATATCTTTTTAATAATTTAGTAGCTTCTGTGAAGTTCTTCTTTTTAACATAATAAACAACATTTAAAAAATAAAATGCTTGAAGATACTTATTTTCAGTAGGTAAGGTTACTCTTTCATATTCTCTAAAAGCTTTCTTCTCATCTACTAAAAATAAAAAGTTAGTGTTTAATATTCTTAAATAATTTTTAATTTCATTATTTAGTTTATTGTTATCCATATAACTTTGGTATTTAAACATGAATCTTTCATATTTACAACTCTTATAGAAAGTTTCTAATGATTTTACTATATCGTCGCTTAGTGCCATAATACCACCTCTATTACTATTATACCAAAAAATATAGTAATAAATAAAGGCAAAGTGAAAACGCTATTTTAAAACAAAAAGTGGGAAAATAGTTGACTTTATGGCCTAAAGGTATTAAAATAGGAGCATAACTTGAGAAAAGATCCAAGTGAGTTTTGTAAAGATTGCACCTTGAATATGCATGAGTATATTTTACAACTTTAAACCACTTGGTGTGGTTTTTTCTTTTATCAAGGCTTCTTGATTATAGCAAAGATTACACCAGACTTCTGGTGTATGAGTATATTTTTGTTATGATAGAGCCTTGTAGGCTCTTTTCTTTTGTTAAATATTATTAATAAGGAGATAGAAAAAATGAAAAAAGTTTTAACAGTTTTTATGACATTAGTATTAACTATTAGTTGTGCTATTTGTCTTGCAGCTTGTGGAAAGAAAGCTAAAAAGCTTAAAGTTATCGATGTTCCACTAACAGCTGAAAGTTATGCATATGCAGTTTCAAAAGAAAATACTGCATTATTAGCATCAGTAAATGAATTACTTACTGATATGAAAGCAAATGGTGAATTAGATACATTAATTAACTCATACTTTAATGGAAATGCTACATTCACTTATACTAACCCTGCATCTAAAGAAGGATGCTTAGTTGTAGCAACAAATGCTTACTTCCCACCATTCGAATATTATTCAGGAAGTGCTTTAACAGGTGTTGATATGGAAATCGCATCTAAGTTAGCTACTAAATTAGGAAAGAAATTATACATCGATGATATGGAATTCGATTCCGTATTAGCTTCTATCGGTTCAGGTACAGCTGATATCGCTATGGCTGGTTTAACAGTTACACCTGCTAGAGCAGAAATCTATGCTTTCTCTCAAGAATACTATGAGTCAGCTCAAGTACTAATCACTACTGAAGATAATACAGAATTTGATGGTAAGACAGCTGAACAAATCGAAGAAATTTTAAAAACAAAGAGTAAGAAATATACTATTGGTACACAAGTAGGTACTACAGGTTATATGTATTCAAATGGTGATGCAGATTTCGGTTATGATGGATTCACTAACTTAACTACTACTACATACACTAATGGTACATTAGCAAGCATGGATTTAAAGAATGGCAAAATTGATGCCGTAATTATTGATAAGCAACCAGCTATAATGATTACAAAGAGCATTAACGGCGATAAGTAATAGCCTATGAAAGAGTGGGACATCTTCGTCGACTACTTCATTGATCAAGGTGGATATCATATAATACTTAGAGGATTATTCGCAACATTAATAATCGCGATATTTGGCTTACTATTCGGATTTATTATCGGTAGCCTTATCGCAGTAATAAAGGTTACTCCACCTTACAAGAGGGCAGTGAGGATCCCACAAAAAATTTGCGACTTTTATGTATTAATATTCCGTGGAACTCCAATGGTAGTTCAACTATTAATTGTTCACTTCGTATTATTTCCTGTTTTAGGAATATCATTTAGTAATCTAAGATTTACGGATAATTTCTTCATACAGGGTGAAGTATTCGAAGCAATAATCGTTTTTGCACTCAATAGTGGTGCTTATATTAGTGAAATTATGCGTGGTGGTATTAATTCTGTTAATAAAGGACAACTTGAAGCTGGACGTGCTTTAGGTTTAAGTTATCCTATTACAATGATTAAAGTAGTAATACCTCAAGCATTTAGAAATGTATTGCCTACATTAGGTAATGAATTCATTGCCCTAATTAAGGAAACTTCTGTTGTTAGTTTCATTGCGGTAATAGATTTAACAAAAGCCTTCCAAAATATAGCTTCAAGCAAATATATTGTTATTATTCCATATTTAATGTTAGGTTTAGTATATTTATTCTTAGTAATTTTAATTTCTTTACTAGTCAAGAAACTAGAAAAGAAACTAAAGAAAGCATAGGAGGTTTAGTTTATGGATAATATTAAAGAAGTTGAACCTCTAATTAAAATAACAAACCTATGTAAAAACTTTGGTGACCTTCAAGTATTAAATGGTATAACTGAAAATATCTATGAAGGTGAAAAAGTTGTTATTATTGGTCCATCAGGTGGAGGAAAATCTACTTTCCTAAGATGTTTAAATGTCTTAGAGGATCCAACAAGTGGACAAATAATTTTCCAAGGAAATGACCTAACAGACTTTAAGATTGATATCAATTATTGTAGAAGAAATATTGGAATGGTATTCCAACAATTTAACTTATTTGATAATCTAACAGTATTACAAAATATCATGTTAGCTCCAGTTATTGTTGGAAAGCAAATGATGAAAGAAGCAAATAAAAACAACAAAAAAATGGATAAATATAATGCCAAGTTAGAGAAGAATAAAGATATAATCTATGCAAAGATAGATGATAAGAAAGCTCATAATAAAGCCATTATCGAAGAAACTAAACCATTACTTGAAGAGGTTGAAGCTAAATGGGCTGAAACTAAATCAGTAATTGAAAGACGTGGTAAAGAATTTATCACTTATGATAAAGAATTAACTAAGCAAAGAGTTAAGCTTACTACTAAAATCGAAAATGCCGAAAGAAAGATTGATAGATTAATTTATCCAACTCCACTTGAATATATTGATTATCCTTATAAGAATAAAGAAGAAATCAAAAATGCTGCTTATGAAAAAGCAATGGAATTATTAAAACGTATTGGACTAGAAGATAAAGCAGATAAATATCCATCTACCTTATCAGGTGGTCAAAAGCAAAGAATTGCTATTGTTAGAGCTCTAGCAATGAATCCTAAAGTAATGTTATTTGATGAACCTACTTCTGCCCTAGACCCAGAAATGGTTGGTGAAGTATTACAATTAATCAAAGACATCGCTGAAACAGGTATGACTATGGTTATAGTTACTCATGAAATGGGATTTGCTAAAGAGGTTGGAACAAGAGTTATGTTTATGGATCAAGGAGTAATTGCTGAACAAGGTTCTCCTGATGAAGTATTCAATAATCCACAAAGTCCTAGACTTAAAGAGTTCTTAAGCAAAGTATTGATTTAATTATAAAATATATTATAATAAAAGTAGGAAGCTAAATCATTTAGCTACTCCTAAATTCTATTGAATAACAAGAGAGCACCGGTGGGCGGTGCTTTCAATTTCTCTTGTTATCTTTGAAGAATAAGAATTACTTCTTCTTATTCTTGTTAATGTAGTATATTATTACAGTGAATACTATATTAATAATTACACCTATCAAATATAACATGATAGATTAATCCTCCATTGTTAATAGTGGAGGATTTTTCTTTTGATTACTCATTAGAATCACCTCCCCTAAAACAGGAGTAGCACCGTTAAACGGCTGATTGCTTCCTGCATATAATTATATACTAAAAGTATTATATAATTAAGCAAAAAATCATATTTTTCAAAAAATACTGATTTTCCCTTAAAAAAGCCCTTTTTGGTGGATAACAAATGGTAAATTTTATCAAAAAATAAGCATATAAAAAGCATGGCTTGCCCATGCTTTTTCAATTGCTTTATTTAATTTCAATATATTTCTTTTCAGGAACCTTTGTTTCTACTTTCTTGATATTTAATGTCAATACACCATCAAGAAGCTTAGCATCGATATCTTCTTCAGTTACGGCATCACCTACATAATAGCTACGCTTGTATTCGCCATAATATCTTTCTTTACGGATGTACTTATCATTTTCATCTGTGTTCTTTTCAACCTTAGCTTCAATAGTTAAGTATCCATTATCTAAGGACATCTTGATATCGTCTTTCTTGATTTCTGGAAGTTCAATCTTCATTTCATAAGAATCATCATGATCAATAATATCGGTTTTCATCACCTCGTTATACTTGGCGTTTCTTTCTAATCCGAAGAAATCATTAAAGAATGGGTCGAATAAATCGAAATAGTTTTGTTTGTTGTAGTTTACAACATTATTTCTCATATAAATCACTCCTTTATGATTAATTAGCACTCGTTTCCTTCGATTGCTAACTATATTATATATCATATTTTTAGCACTGTCAATAGGTGAGTGCTAATTTTTTTAAAATTTTTTTGAAAAATAAAAATAGTCCTTAAGGACTATCTTCTTTTTATCTTAAGAAATATACATATAATAACCTAATATTAATACTGCAGAAACAATTCCTAGAACGAATGCTGCTATAGCTAAAGGCATCTTTCCATGATTCTTCTTTGTTACAGCAAAGCCTGGAATACCAAGTCCTAGTGCTCCTCCAGAAGTTATTACGCCTAGTGATAATAATAAGTCAAAAGCTCCCCTAACAGCATTTGGAGTTTCTTTATTATCGTATGCAACCGCAATTCCTATAACTATAAAGAATATAACTAAGCTAATGATACCAAATACTAATGATACCTTACATAATTTGCAAGGAGCACCACTAGTTCTATTTTCTATATAGTTATTAGAGTAATAATCGCTATCTCTATTACTATCATCAATTACTTGATCTTTATTTACTTTAGTACCACAATTACCACAGTAGATATCTCCATCTTTTAATTCGTTACCACATTTTGTACAAAATCTCATACTTGTCCTCCTTCAGCCATATATATAATAAAATATAAGCCAAAAGTTATAACATAATTTAGTATTGCTATAATTATACCTGCGATAGCTAAACCTCTATTTTTGCCGTTTAATCTTTTTGAATTCTTTAATCCTATAATAGATAAAACTAAACCTACCATTGGAAATATAAATGACATAACAAACCCTACTACAGCAGGAGTATTGTTATCATAGTTATTTCTATATTGTTCGCTACTGTTTTCTATATGTGAAAAACTAGCTTCAGTTCTTTCTACTTTTTCTTCTTCTAGTTTATTTCCACAAAAGTAACAGTAATCGTCATCATCTGCAAGTTGTGCACCACATTTTGGACAATGCTTCATAATTTCCCCCTCCTAGAACTTTCCTCCATTATTTAACCATAAATAGAATAGAAAAGTGAATAATAAAAGATTTAGAAATCCAAAAACAACTGCTAATACACCGTATTTTACACCTACACCTATTCTATATGCTCTACCAAAGCCAATACAAGCTAAAATAAAGCCTATAATAGGTACAATACATGCAATAACAAGTATAACTACAATTGATTTATTTTCTTGGTAAACGCCTTTTTTATTATCACTAAATTTAATATCTTTATCATCCATATTAATCTTCCCCATTAAGTAATAAATAAGCTTCCTTCATTAAATCAAATGCTTTATTTAGATCCTTTTCTACACCAATACCTAATTTATAACAATTAGCTAAAGAATAATATGCTTCACTATATTTTTTATCTTTAGCTTTAGTTAAGAATTCAATTGCTTTTTTCGCATTCTTTTCAAATCCGTTATTACCATTTAAATAGTTATAACCAATTTCATAAGTTGCATCAACAATATTATAATCATTACTTGCTTTAAATAATAATTCTTTAGCTAATTCTAAATCTTGCTTTTCATAATATATGTTTTCACATATTACTCCTTGCATATAAATAGAATAACCATTATCACATAATTTATAATATTCCATAGCTTTATTTAAATCTTCTTTATCAAAATAATAAATATCTCCTAGATAAGAATAAGCCTCTTTTACGCCGTTTTTAGCATATTCTAAGCATACTTTTTCTTTTTCGTTAATATTATTATCATCTAAAGCTAATAGCTTATCATCTAATTCGTTAAGTTTACTCATCAGTATCCTCCTTAATTTTGAATTCTTCAATATTATATTCTTCTGCGAAGCCTTTAACATACTTACTTACTAATGCTTTTTGATTTAATAAATCATATTTAAGTATTTCATCACTTAAATTATATCCTAATACCTTAAGTGAATCTTTTAAATCTGTAATACTTAATTGATCATTAATAAACATCATACAAGTAGCACAAAATAGTTTCTCTTTTGAATAGCCTTCCTTTTTTAAGGCTTCATATGTTACAAATATTTCCTCTTTTGTCATTATTATCTATCTTCTCTAAAATAATTTGTTCCAAGTGCTTGAGGTGGTTGAACTGATTTACCACCAAAGATACTTGTGATAATTAATATGACAATTGTTACTACATATGGTAACATCTTTAATGCTTCAAATCCAGCTGTACTTAAGTTAAACAATCCAGCATATGGAAGTTGATACAATAGTGCAAATATGAATGAACCTAATATACAGATGTTTGGCCTCCATATAGAGAATATTACTAAAGCAACCGCAAGCCAACCTAAAGTTTCAATAGAAACTGCTTGTTCAAATGCACCATGCATATGAACCATAACATAAGTTAAACCGCCAAATCCAGCGATTATTGAACCAATAATAGTAGATATATATCTATATCTAGTAACATTAACACCAACAGCATCAGCTGTAGCTGGGTTTTCACCAACAGCTCTTAGTCTTAATCCCATCTTAGTCTTCTTAAAGAAGAAATAAGCAACTATAGCAAGAATTAATGCCACATATACTAAGAATCCATATCCAAAGAATAGTCTAACTCCATCTGGTGATTTATCAGTCACACCAAACATAGAGCCAAAATATTTATTACTAGTGCTCATCAAAAGAGCTCCAGTTACTATTTTTGAACCTAAGAAGTTAGCTCCAGCAACACCAAATGTTGTGATAGCTAAACCTGTAATATTTTGATTAGCTCTTAATGTTACAGTTAAGAAACTATATAATAAGCCAACTAATCCACCAAATATAATTGTAAATAGTATGGCGAAGAATATAATTAATATTGCTGCACCAACACTACTATAACCTGCTATTTTAATAGCCCAGTATGCTCCAAGACATCCACCTAAGCCACCAAAACACATAACACCAGGAGTACCTAAGTTTAAGTGTCCTCCTTTTTCTGTAACCATTTCACCTAAAGCACCATATAGAAGTACTGCAAATAATGTTACTGATTGTATAATCCATGTAATCATAATTATTCACCCTCCTTCATATCAAGGTTCTCTTGCTCAGGCATAGGGATATTAGTATCTTCTGCCTTCTCTTCTACCACTTCACTATTAGAAGTATCTGTAGAATCAGCTTTTTCATTTTCATCTTTCTTCTTGTGAACAAATATCTTTTTTATTCCTCTACCAATTCCATAATAAATCATTGCAAAGAAATTATAGACAGGTACACATACCTTTTCTAAGAATCTAAAGAACTTATTATCAATCTTATCTTCTTCATTTCTTCTAAACATTATCTTATATCTAGAGAAGAATGTACAACCAATGATGAAGAAAATGAATATTGATGTAATAATCATTGTAATTGAATCATTTGTTGAACCAATTACTGTTAATAATTCTGATGTACCTCTTTGTAGGAAAACAACCATAAATGCTGTTAAAATCATGTAATATGGATTAAAATTAGCTAACCATACAACTATAATAGCCGTAAATCCTTTATTTCCAGTTGAACCAGTATTTACAACATGGTTTAATCCGTTAGTTAAAATAAAGCCAATTAAACCGCATATAGCACCTGAAACAATTAATGTTCTAATAACTACCTTCTTAACATTAATACCAACATATTTAGCTGTATTAACTGATTCACCAACAAGTGATAATTCAAAACCATGTTTAGTATGTCTAATATACATAGCAACTACAACAGTTAAAGCCGCAACTATTAGTATTGGTGTTAAATATTCATGAATCATAGGTAATCCACCCTCATATAATACAGGAAGTGTATTAGATCCACCTGTAGAACATGCATTAATGAATATCGCAACTAATTGAATAGCTACATAGTTCATCATTAAAGTAAATAATGTTTCATTAGTATTCCATTTAGCTTTAAATAAAGCTGGAATAACTGCCCATATTATACCCGCAGAAACGGCTACAATAAGGCATATTATACATAATAGTGGACTTGGAATCTTTCCATGCCAGAAATATATACATACATAAGCCATCAAAGCACCCATAAGTGCTTGCCCATCAGCACCGATATTCCAGAATTTCATTTTAAATGCTGGAAGCAATGCTAAACCTAAACCAAGAAGGATGGCTAAATCCTTTAGAGTTGTCCAAATACTTAAACCAGATCCAAATGATCCAGAGAATAGAGATCCTAAGAATGTGAATGGATTACATCCTTCATTTGCGGCAAGTAATATAGATGAAACTATGAAGGCTAAAAGTAAAGCCATTACTTTGATGCCTATAGTTTTACCTATAGTTATTTGATCTCTTTTAACGATATGGATTAGTGGGTCTTTTTGTTTATTAATGTTCTTCGCCATTATTCTCCACCTCCACATCTTTATTATCTTCTTCTCCTAGTTTTATCCACTCTTCTTCAGTAAGTTGTGAGTCCTTTGCCATACCCCAAGCTCTTTCGCTTTGTTCTTCTAGTAAGTTTAATGAACCTGTCATCATTAAACCAAGCTTCTCTTTAGTAGTCTTAGCAGCATGAACAACACCCATAACTTCACCATGACATAAAACTAAAATCTTATCACATAATGCAAGCATAACGTCTAAGTCTTCACCAACGAATAGTATACCTACGCCATTTGCTTTTTGTTCATTTAAAATATCATATATTACATAACTTGAGTTAATATCAAGACCTCTAACTGGATAAGCTGTAACTATTACATTAGGTCCCGATTCAATTTCTCTACCAACAAGTACCTTTTGAACATTACCACCAGATAAACGTCTAACAGGTGTTTCAGTTGATGGAGTAACGATATCTAATTTTTCAATTAGTGCTTGTGCACGTTCACGAGCACTCTTTCTATCAACAAATATTCCTTTATTTTCTCCATAGTTCTTTAACATCATATTATCAGTAATAGAAAACGATGGAGCTAAACCCATACCTAATCTATCTTCAGGTATGAAGCTCATTGAGATACCCTTTTCAATAATCTCTTTAGGTTTTAAATGAATAATACTTTCGCCCTTATGAGTTATTTGACCTGAAGTAACTGGTCTAATACCAGCAATCGCTTCACAAAGCTCTTTTTGGCCACATCCAGAAATACCTGCGATACCAAGCATTTCTCCACCTCTAATATAGAAACTTACATTTTTAATAGCAAGAGATCCATCATCAGCTTTAACGCTTAAGTTTCTTACTTCTAGTAGAGGTCTATCAAAATCAGTTTTAACTCTATCTATTTTTAAAGTTATTTTTCTACCTACCATCATATCAGTTAATTCTTTTTCGTTTGTTTCACTTGTATTAACTGTATCAATGTATTTACCTTTTCTAAGAATTGTAACTCTATCAGATATTTCCATAACCTCATTAAGCTTATGAGTAATGATGATAATAGATTTACCATCTTCCTTCATAGCTTTTAAAACCTTAAATAGCTTTTCAATTTCTTGTGGAGTTAAAACAGCTGTAGGTTCATCTAATATTAAGATATTTGCGCCACGATATAAAACCTTGATAATTTCAACAGTTTGTTTTTCACTTACGCTCATATCATAAATCTTTTTCTTTGGATCAATGTCAAATCCATAACGATTTGCGATTTCATTTACTTCATCATAAATGTTTCTCTTTTTGTCCTTCTTTTCATTCATCCCAAGAATAATGTTTTCAGCAGCAGAAAAGATATCAACTAATTTAAAATGTTGATGTATCATTCCTATTCCATATTTGAATGCATCCTTAGGAGATTTAATAAATACTTCTTCTCCTTCAATGTAAATATTACCCTTATCAGGGAAATAAATACCAGATATCATATTCATTAAAGTAGTTTTACCACTACCATTTTCACCTAATAGTGCAAGAATTTCGCCATGCTTAACATTAAGATTAACCTTACTATTAGCAACAACTTTACCGAATGTCTTGGTAATGTTTTTTAATTCTATTGCGTATTCAGCCATAATTTCACTCCTTTTTGGGGTTTTTTATAAAGCAATTAAAGGCGGAGAGATCCTCCGCCTCTAAGCTTATTATTAATTATTTTAAAGTAATACCATCGATGATTAAATCGAAATATGGAGCACTTCTAAATTCTGATTCATGGAAGTAACCATCAGCGATAACTTCTGTTTCGCCAACATAATCACCTAAATCATCAACATCTGCAGTAACTGATGTAACATGACCTTCAGCATCTTTAACAGCATTTAGGTTATAGAATGTTTTTACACCATCACCTTTTAAATCATTTATAGTAAACTTAGTTGTATCAAATACATGAAGTTTTCCAGCCTTGAAATCAGCGATAGCTTTATCCATAGCAGCTTGAGTACCTTCAGCAGCAATCTTAGTGTTTACTGGATAAACTTCAACAGCACCATTAGCGATTGTTCCTGTCCAGTCAGCATCCATCTTCTTGCCTTCAAGAGTTGATTGGATGAAATATCTGAAGAATGGTCTCCAGTTAATTCTTGATGATGTTAAATAAGAATCTTTTAAATCATCATTTGATCCATTGTAGAATACATTTGGAACTTTCTTAGCTTCACAAACTGATGGAGCACCTTGTGAGTCAGCATGTTGGCTAATTAGAACAGCGTTATCTTCATCAATTAAAGTTGTAGCTATAGTCTTTTCAGCATTTTCATCATACCATGAGTTAGTATATCTAACAGCCATAGTTGCACTTGGACATACTGATCTAGCTCCTAGATAGAATGAAGTATAACCTGAAATAACTTCTGCATATGGGAATGCACCTACATAACCAATAATAGCTTCATCTTCTTTGATTTTTCCAGATTCAATCATAGCATTTAACTTCATACCAGCAGCGATACCAGCAACATATCTACCTTCGTAGATTGAAGCGAATGCATTGTGGAAGTTAGTTAATGTAGTTCTTTCAGCATCTAAACAGTGAGCATGAGTACCTGTTGCATGAGCAAATTCAACATTAGTGAATTCCTTAGCAGCACGAATCATATGTTCTTCATGACCGAATGAGTCAGCGAATACACCCTTACAACCTTTGTTTACTAATTCCTTAGCAGCGTTGTAGCATCCTTCACCTTCTTCAACGTTAGTCTTAAGCATTGCTTTTACGCCTAATTCTTTACAAACATCTTTAGCAGCATCGATAAAGTTCTTGTCATAAGTTGATTTTTCATCATGTAAGAAGATAAATCCGAACTTATCCTTTGAATCATTACCACAAGCAGCTAAACTTAGGCCAGCAGCACAAGTAAGAATTGCTAATAATAATTTTTTCATATTCTTTTTCTCCTTTTTTATTCTGAATGAGCATCCTCTAAAACCATTATCTATATTTATTCTTACTCAGTATCTCCTTAATTTCCTTCTCTTTTTTCCTAATAAAGAAAAGTAAGAGTAATAAATAAAAAATACTTCCAATTACAAAGCAAAAGAAAGTATCTAGGAATTATTTTATTCGTAGTACTACAATTTTTTGGTTGTAGTGTAGAAACTTTCCCACCATATAAGGGTAATTATACGAAACTCTATTCAGTTTTTACAATACTAATATATCATATTAGAATTATCTTTTAAAGTGTTTTTAATAAAATTAAAAAAGCCAAAACGTTTACATATACGTTCTGGCTTTATTTTAAAATTATTTTAAAATAGGTTTTCCATTTTCAAATTTTGTGATTATAGCAGCACTTTCTACCTTTATACCCATCTTTTCTAGGCGTTCTCTACCACCTTGGAATCCCTTTTCAATAACAATACCTACACCAACAACAGTACTACCTGCTTGTTTGCATAAATCAATTAATCCTAAGGCTGCATTACCTTCTGCAAGAAAATCATCAATAATTAATACCTTATCATCTTTAGTTAAATAATCTTTAGCTACAGTTACAACTGATTCAGTACCTCTAGTAAATGATTTAATAGTTGTTTTATAAACAGTATTCATATCTACAGTTTTACTTTTAGACTTTTTCGCAAATACCATAGGTACATTATTAAAGTAGTTTGCAACAGCTAAAGCGTATGCAATACCACTAGCTTCAATAGTTAGTACTTTATTTACACCACTAAAATTAGAACCTAAATATCTAGCAATTTTATATACTAAATCAGTATCAATTTGATGATTTAAAAAAGAATCTACTTTTAAGATATCTTCACCAATTACTTTTCCATCCTTTAAAATTCTATCCTTTAATTCTTGCATCATAATAATCTCCTTATCAAAAAGGGAAAACACTTTTGTTTCCCCGTTTTTTTATCCTTTTAATCCTCTTGTTTGTCTATCCATATCTTCAACTACAATATCATAGATTTCACCAAGTGTTCTGCAATATTTCATTACATTCCATGGTTCATTTGTGTGAAAATGTAGTTTAATTAATTCATCATCACCAGCAACTAATAAGCAGTCACCTTTAAAGTTAGCTAAAATGTAATCTCTAATTTGATCTTCATCAAGGTTTTCACCTTCAATTAATAATTGTGTATCATATCTAAATTCAATCATACTAAACCTCCTATACACTACGTTGTTTGATTTTATTTATCATACGAATTATATTATAAAACTTTTATAATACATTTGCAAATTATTTGTTAAGTTGACCGTGATGAATATCTACTATATCATTAATTGCCTTTAAGGCATCAAGTGTCTTTTTAATGATAGTATCAATTTCAGTTCCTTCATTATAATTAGATGGAGCAATAAAATCTACTCTCTTATCTACTAATAAGCTATTAGCTAAATCTTTTGTTTTATCAGTATATACCGCAATTGATTTTCCTCCATTAGATTTAACTAATTTCATACAAGGAATATCAGTAATACCATCTGCGATATAAATCATATTTCTAAATGGTATATCTCTATCATCATTAGCAACATATTTATTTAAATCGTTATCGTTAGATACATCTAAAACACCTTTATTTATTCTAAATAAGAATTGTGTTTTAGTTGTATAATTAACTACTAACTTAGGCCATACAGCTATATCATTTTCATCATATAAAAATTCACATGCATAAATCTCTTTAAATTCTTTGGCAATATTAGATCCTTCTATTATTTCCTTTAATCCACTAGAAATAATAAAATGTTCTACTTCAACGCCAATGGATTTACCATAATCATTTATACGCTTAAACCAAGTCTCTACACCAGGAAAGAATTCAATATTCTTACCTGCATTATTAAATATTTCTCTTTTAATTGGTTTACTATGGTTTTTAGATTCTTTTATCATTAAATATAGATATGATAATATCTTATCCATATGTTCCTTCTTTGACATTTGATCACATTTTAACCAAAAATCTGATGCAGATAATCCTACACTAGGTATAAAACTATATTCTTGCATATCCTTTGTGCATAATGTCTTATCAAAATCATACATAATAGCGACTTTCATTTATATCACCTCAAACTAATTTTATCATAATAATAACATATTTTAAATATTTTATATTTAATAAAAAAGGCACATTTCTATGTGCCTATCTTATGTTGTCGTGTAATGCATCATAAATATCTTTTGTAGATACTTTCTTGATGATTTCATCCATCTTTTTCTTTGCTTCATCAACTTCTAGATGGAATTCAGTAGCTATTTTAGTTATAGAATAGCCTTCGCCCTTAGCTAAAAGCATATCATATTCTGTTTTTGTAAGCATACCTTGGATTATTGATGCTCCTGAATAAGGATTTGGGTCATTACTTTCTATTCTTTCTAGTAAAGTAGTTTCATTATCATCATCTATTTGTTTATCTAGACAATTAGAAATACTTATACTTATAATTTGTCTTAGCTTTTCTTCTTGCTTTTCTGTTAAACCAAGGAAAGGAGCTATATCATCAAATTCAGGTTCTTTTTGATAATCACGGATATAATTTCTTGCAGTTGCATAATACTTACAAACCATTTCATTTTCTCTTTTAGATAAGGAGAAATGATAGTATTCCATATAACCGTTACGTCTTAATTCGGTTTCAACCCATAGTTTAGCGTAACTTGAGAAAGGAACATTAACATTTGGGTTATATCCCATTACAGCTTTTTTAATGCCGGGATAACCAACAGCAAATAAATCATCAACAGAAATAAAGCTTTTATATTGGTCGCCAAATGTCATAATTAATCTACTATTATGTAGCGCAATATAATTAGCTAAATCATCATAGGCAGCACTCATCTTATCAAGACTCTTTAATTCTAAGAACTTCTTTTTTTGTTCTTCTTCGGGTAGTGGCTTAGTTTGTTCATCGTCATAAATTGATTTTCTTTTCATTGTCTTCCTCCTTATAATATAAATTAATTGATTTTGTTTACATTTTGTCAACCGAAACGGAATGTAGTAAACAGGATAGTAATTATATTATATGTCGGTCGATATACTTTGTCAACACTTTTTGTTAAGAAATTTTTAAAGAATTTTTTTAATATATTATAAATATATTATAAATAAATAAACGGTCCTAAGTCAATAGGACCGTCAACCTTTATAAATTACGGAATTACGCAATTTCGCTGTTGCTAGATAATTGCTTCTTTTTGATAAAAATCATAAAAAATATTAAGAGAGTTGTACAAGCAAACATTCCTGTTAAAGTTAGTACATTTAAATACCATTTATGGGCGTAATAATCAAAGAAGTCGTATGGTGCTGAAGTTTGTTTTAGAAGCACTAATATAGATACTATTACGGAATAAATGATTGTAAATGTAAAACCTTCTATAAAGCCTAATATATATTTATATTCATATTTTTCGAAAAATATAAATGTTATAAAGGCTATTACAGGAGATAAGAAATGGAATGAGAAGAAATTTCTATAGATCATCCATCTATAAAAATTAAAATTATAATAAGGGACAAACATAAATAATACAACTAAGAATGTCACAGTTAAACATACTACAGATGTTATCTTTAATATTTTAACTATTATATTAAATGTTTTATTCTTCTCTTTAATACTAAAATTAATCAAAAACAACACTCCAGATAATAATCCTAAATAGTTAGACCAATTAGTATAATATTTAACATTTAACCCTTTATCATAGTGTATAGCAACTATTAAACCAGCTAGTTCCATAACTATTAATAATATATTACCTATTAAAGCCTTTATATTTAGGTTCATATTATCCCTCCTTTGATTACAATTATTATATTGTCATATATAATAATAGTCAATAGTTTTTAAGTGTATTTTTAATTATTTAAAAATAAGAGGCTAGAAAGGAAATTTCTAGCCTTCAACTAATTCGTTATTTTTTAGTTTTTCATCTTCTATATCTAGAATATTAATTTTATGTTTCTTTAATAAGAACCAATATGCACCTAGAGATACTATAGTATCAAATGCATTTCCTATACCAAATAATAATGCAATACCAATTAATGTAGGCTCCCATACGCCTGTAGCGTATAGAATAAATGCAATTCCATAGTATATTGAATTAGTTACTATTGATTCAAATAACATGTAATGTGTTTTACCCAATCCATAGAATGTAGCATCGAATACATTTTGAATAGCAAATAATACATAGAATCCAAATAACACCATTACAAGTTCAAATAGTTTATTTACATCATCAAAGTTTAGTACATGTTGCATAAATGGTTTATATAGTGGAATACATATACACCAAACTAATATAGTTATAGTTGTAATCATAAAATATCCTAATGTATGATTCTTAACTGCATCTTTATTTGTTGATGTTTCTTGTTTAATTAATTCCCCTAATTGTAATATTGGAAGTAATAACCAACCCCATATAAAGTTATTAGCTACCCAGTATGTCCCTTGCTCATTAACAAAATTTACCATTCTGGCAATCATAACCATATATGCTAGATTTCTAACAAATGATTCAGCACCAGAAATCCCTCCAACTTTAGCAAATTCCCTCATCCAAGAGAAATCAAGTTTTCCCTTAGTAAAGACATTTACTTCGTTTTTAGCAAGTAATAATAATGTAACAAATAATAATATTGCATTAACTATAATATTGGATACACCAATACCATTTACTCCTAAGTTTGCTGAACAAGATAATGTTGAAACTAAGAATAAATCAAAAACTACACAAAGTAATAATTTAACACCAGTTAATATATAAACTAACTTATCTTTTCCAATTGTGATTAGTCCAACTAAAGCAAATTGGAATAATATATTAAATATATTAGCAACAGCTTCTATTCTTATATATGTAGCTGATGCATCAATAATTGAAGTATCAGCAGCCATTACATTTAATAATGGTTTAGCACAAGCAATAATAAATATAGATAAGAAAATATATATTCCTAATGTTACTATTAAGCCAGTCTTCATTCTATTTGTAAGTTCTTTTTTATCTAGTAATACTTTACCTGTAAAATAGAATAACGGAAGAATAATAGCTTCATTTATCACTTCATATATTAAATTGATCCATGATAACTGGCCTGCGATTGAATAAGACCAATCGCCAGGCATGTTTCCTAAATAAAAAACTCTAAGTGTTGTATAAATTGTTGGAACTAGCCCCATTACTAATAAAGCCAAGAATAATTTATGATTTATATTTTTAAAAGATGTAATTATTTTTCTCATTTAAGTATCCTCATTGAAAATCAAATCTATTCAATTATCGAAAAATCTTCCACTTTAGCCATGTCAGCCAATAAACTGGCATATTGTAAAAGATCTAATCTTAGTTCCTCTAATTCTAGTCTAAATTCATTTCTTTTATCTTCTTTTTCAAAAGCATTATTCACTGACAATAAGTGCCATTTTGAAGTAAATGGTCTAATTAGTTTGTTTAGAACTAGTATAGCAATTCTCGTAAAATCTCTTGCATTTCTTCCATATAATTTCAACACTTCTCTAACAGTTGGAAATAAAGAGTGTATACTATCCAAAGCAGTTTTCTCAATTCCAGTCCCATCTTTCAATGGCTGAGTTGCAGTTCTCGTCACTAATTCAACATATAGAATCCATGCTGCCTCAGCATCCCAATTTGTATATGATATTTCTACTCCTGATTGAGATGATATATAAATTTTCTCCAATTTGAATCTTTTCAATAAATCCAGCAGTTTTCCTATTTTTCTTTTTTTCTCAGCCATTATGAATTATTCCTCCTAAGTGGTGTTGAATGATCGTATTCCACTTCTTTTCTTCTACAAAAAGCATTATCTATTAGAATCATCAATTTTTCAGGACTATTTTCAATTACATTCCATGGAACAACAGTTATTGATGCCCCTTTTACAAAATTATCAATGATTCTTGATGGCATGTAAGGATATCCTTTTTCAAACTCATCTCTAGTTTTCAAAGAAAACCAATTTTTGTCGTCAGAAATTAGTGGCTTTTCACTTTCTTCAGAAACTCTTATATTCTGATTAATAGTTGGTAAGTTTATAACAATAATGCCCATTTTAGGGTTTTTTTCTGTGTCAAACATAGCAGCATGTATTTCCCAATCAACATGTTTTCTATGTTTTGTATTTTCTCCGCATAATAGTATAAAAACAGTTGCATCTTTAATAAACTCATCCCTTATAATTCTTCTTATTTGCTCAGCAGACAAATTATCATCAATATCCCCATCTCTCACTGAACAATCCTCAAAAATACATTCATATTGTCTTTTATATTGATTATAATATGTAAAACCAGAAAGTTTTTCTTTATATCTTTGGTCATCAGCATGATAATAGCTGATAAAAACCTTATGTCTATCAATTTCCATTATATTTTCCCCCTATTTTATCTTAATCTACTCATTAATAAATATAACAGGTTTTACTCCAAGAGTTGTGTATGTTCCAGCCAAAGTTATACTATATTTTCCTGTATCGCCTGATACATACCAATCACAGCTGGCATTGATACCACATGCTTCTCTTGTCCACCAGTATCCATATTTTTTATCATCTTCTGTATATCCTTGTATTCCTTGAATGTTGGCATAATCAGTAACTTTTGTTTTCCTATCCTGAACACCTCCAACAAGATTAACTTCTCCACGTGACAACAAGAAAACTTTATCATCTAATTGTCCATATGAAGCGTAATCTCCATCAGTATATGATGAATAATTAAAATAATTTGCCTGTAATAATTCTTTTTCAGAATCATTGAATGAGGTATCATAGAATGTTTCTATTAACCATTTTCTTATACTAGATAATTTGTAATTATTTGCATAGCCATTATCACCATTGTGGACAAACAATTCATTTGAATCTGATGGATAAAATTCATGGTTATCAAGAATTAAATCTGATACTAGCATCATTTTTCCATTATCTTTTTTTATGATTTCCCATTTAATAGGTTCGTATTTGAACCAATAAACATTTTCTATTTCATATCCATTTTGTTTTTGATGGCCTTTAGTTTCACCACATTCCCATGTTGTCCAATCAGGACGATATTTAATGAAATAAACGCCTCTATAATCATATGAAGAATCATGATCTAAATCAACATCTTTATAAAACATATAGCTTTCAATCTCATTTTTATTATAATAGTGATAATCATTCCATCCATTTAATTCACTACTTGAAGGAAGATTAGTTGCATACGCACTCAAAGAATCTAAAATATCCGTATCAGTCTCTAAAGATTGCGGATAATGACCTATTTCTCTATACTCACCACATCTTCTATATTCAGTGACATAACCTCTTGTTGTTCTATTATCTTTAGTTGTTTTTTTAGAAGTCGTCGTTTTGCTTGATGTTGTGTTTGATGATGTAGTAGTTTTACTTGTTATCTTTTTTGTAGTTGCCTTTTCAGAGCAGCCAAATAATATCATTATTGTAGGAATCAACATAAAATATTTAATACTTTTTTTCATATAATTACTCCTTTTTATTTATAGCTTTTGCCTTTTCAACGATATCTTTCATAGCCTTTAAATAAGGTTTATTTTGTTCTTCAATTGTGTTCTTTTGATTACTCTTATAGCAAATGTATATAATGCCAGGAATAATTAGAAGAAAAAAAAGAATACAGGCAATAGTTGGATCTATTTCATCATAAATAGCCATTTGATTTCTTGTTTTTTCATATTCTTTTTCTAATTCGAGCAATTCATTATAATTAGGCATATCTTTATCTCTTGCAAAAACTTGATAACCTATTAATAATTCTCCAGCAAATTCAGTTTTAGTTTCAGTAACTTGCCAGCCAAAAGCAGGTAGATCAAAAATGTAATTATCATTTTCCTCTTCAGACATATAAACTTTCTTAGTTTCTAACATTATCACCACTCCTTTTAATTAAAATCGTTTAACTATATTTATATTATACTATATATATTTGGTTTTTTTAATGATTTATTATACCCAATTATTAATCCCTCCCACCCTTATAGGCTCACTATCGTGAGTTTAAAAATATAGTTAATCCTTTATAAAAAAAAGCACATTAATATGTCTACTAATGGGATATACATTAAACCTAGGTTGTATCTAAATATATAAAAATCATTATTTTTCATATATGCCTACACGTACGACCTTTGGTAAATATTGGTATAAACTTGCTCAAAAGTAGTACTAAAATGCTTAAAATTGTTAAATTGTTATAAATTAGTAAAACAATAACTTTGGCTTATTAAAGCCATAATTATTGTTTCCTTAAACATAGTTCTACCACACATTCAACATGAGGTGTAACGTTCAACACATCCGCAAGATCCTTTTGAGTCATTACCTTTTTAATTCTTAATTCTTTAATATTATTTCCAAAATCCATATTTTAAGTCTCCTTTGTGTTTTATTTCAATTATAGTAAACCACAACTCAACAAAAAATTGTATAAACAATAATTTTATTTCACTAAACATATTGTTGAATTGGCTAAATAAAGCCGTTTTTTGCACATTATTATTAAGAAAAAAATAATGCCTCTTACTAGAATACTTTTTGTTTTTCAGAAGAGAGCATTATTAATAAATATTAAAATCAAACAATATGTTGAGCAATCTAGTATAATTATATTATAATTTTAACTTCCAGTAAACCGAAACGGATAAAAAAATATACATTTTGTTAAAAAAAGAGTTAGGCATTAACACCCAACTCATAATTATTATAATTTAAAATTCTCATCTGTTACTTTTTGTATTTGCTTATTACACAATATTTCTTTTCTCTCTTGCTTTTCTTCTTTTAGTTGTGTTTCAACTTTCTCTTTTTTCTTAAGGATTCTTTTGTTTTTAAAGCTTCCAATAATAGCAATAGGAATAGCAAATACCAAATATACAACTATAACAAAGACAGAAAACATAGTTTTTTCATCTGTAGTTGTATCTTTAGCTGTTATTAAAAAATACAAGATAATAGCCAAGATTAGAAATCCAACTCCAAGAGTAGCATATATACTGTCTAATACTTTCTTAGCTTCATTATCTATTTCTTCTTTCTTCGAATCAACTAATTCATGAAACTTAATATCCTGAGGATATTCTCCATAGACATGCTTTAGGCAAGATAAGTTTTCTAAAGTATATTTAACACTACTACAATTATATTCCCATATGTATTTTAAAACACAATAAATATCATATTCACCTAATTCTACTTCTTTATTATCTAATTTAATATTCATGCATTTATCATATGAATTATGCCTATCTATTATCTTTTCTTTAACAACAGTATCTAATCTATCTTTGCATCGTTCATCAAACTGATGTTCATTTTCTTTTTTATAATTCAAAAAATTCTTTATTACTGACAAAGGAACTTCAACATCATTATCTATCTCAAAAGTATTTTTATAATTAGAAATAATATCAAGGTCTCTCTTAGAAGCCCCTTTATAATTCATAACAATCGAATCCTCGAATTTAATAAAATCATTTATTATTTTGCTTCTAGTTACTGTTCTTGTGTCAATAAATGGTTTTGTTGTTTTTACTCTATTGCCATCTTTATCTTTAGAAATAGTCTCTTGACTAGAAGTAAATGATTCCTTTTCCTTAAAATCAACTGTTGCCTCATATGAACAGGCATACTTTGCTTTTCTTACAGCGTAGAATAAATAAACTTCTTTGACATTATAGTCCAAATTATCAAATACATTTTTTGGAGTTTCTTCAAGCCTAGCCATTTTTTCCAATTGTGAAACAATAAATTCTTTCTTTGTTATAATAGGCTTTACTACTTTCACTTGTTCATAAAATGTATTTCTGTCTTCTGATTTTTCAAGATAACCACAATATGGGCAATAGATTTCAGCAGCATCTCTTTCTAGACTAAATTCACTTTTACATTTCCTACATTTAAAAATCATACAATCACTTCTTTCAAAACGGTTATTCTATCTATATTATATAACAACACAAAGTTATATTACATAATAAAACTAGACAATTATAACAAAAAAGCAACCCCAAAATGGGGCTGCCCTACTAGAAAGGAGGTAAGAAATGAAATGGAATCATTTATTACATTATATATAATAACACATCCTATCGTTTTAATCTTATTATATCATTTACTTATTTTATATTATCTTATTCTTAGCATAGATAACATTATCAGGAACATCTTTATCTACTACTGACCCTGGTGTTATTATTACATTACTCCCTATTTTTACATTATCTTTAATAACTATTAAATCATTTTGCCCTATTTGAACTAAACCTCTTTTTAATTTAAACATCATTTTTCTTCTTTTAGAGTATATTGGATGCCCTGAAGCAAATAGTGATGTGTTATTACCTATAACTACATTATCACCAACAACTAAGTTACCTCCAATAGTAACATCATCACCTATTATTACATTATTCCCTATTTTTGATGTTCCTATCATATCTAAATGCAAATTATGGCCTACTTGAAGGTTTTCTCCTTTTAAAGGAAACAAATAATCAATACCTTTTAATCTTTCTTCAGAAGATAAATCTTTTGTGTTTAATCCTTCTGATATAGTATGAGTAGTCTTATATAATTTCATTAGTTTTGAATCAATTAAATTAAACTGATTGCCTTCAAGTATATTATGAAATTTAACTCTTTTAAGCTTAGTCCATCTAGAAACTCCCTCATATAATACATTCTCTTCTTCTATAGTAAATGGAGACCCTTTACCATACCTATTTTCTTTTTCTTCAATTGTAATTTTCCTTTTAACTTTAGCTGGTCTACCCAAAGCTAAGGATTCACTTTCTATATCAGTTTCTACTATTCCTCCAGCACCTACTACTACTTTTTCATTAATTGTAACATTATTCTTAACCTTTACGCCTAAACCAAGCCATACATCTTTTTTTATATTAATATGTGGCAATCCACTATTAGCATATTCTTTTAAATCTATAGCCTCTCCTATTTCAACTTTAGGAGCTATTTCTACACCACCATCAATTTTTACTAAAGCAGGATTAAATTTAACATCATAATTAAAGAAAGTCATTGATGGGGCATCAACTAAACCAATAATTAAGTTAATACCACTTCTAACATCACAAACCATGTATTTTCCACAAAATAATTGCCTTAATATTTCTAATCTTTTTATATTATCTATTTTTAATCCTAAACTAGATTTATGTTTCTTTTCCGCAAGGCTTTTATATTTAAGGCATAATTCATTTGATTTTTTTATTAATTTTTGGATAGCTTCATCATTATAATTAAATGGAAGACCAGAATATAAGTTCTTAAGTTCACCTGATGCTTTATCATGAACCTTTAAAAGGTTTGCGACAAACTGTACTTTTCTATCTATAGAATCATCCATAAAAACACTTCCTTATATTCAAATTATAACATAAAAAAAATAAAAAGACTCAAAATGAGCCTTTTTTGTCTATTTTTTATTATTCAGCCATACCTGCAGTGATTATAGCCATCTTATAAACTTCATCAGCGTTACATCCACGTGATAAGTCATTAATAGGCGCATTTAAACCTTGAAGTATTGGTCCATATGCTTCATATCCACCTAATCTTTGAGCAATTTTATAACCAATGTTACCTGCTTCAATTAGAGGGAAAATGAATGTATTAGCTTGTCCTGCTACTTTTGAATCTGGACATTTAGTCTTAGCAACAACAGGGCTTACAGCAGCATCAAATTGGAATTCACCATCAATTACTAGATTTGGATCAATGTTTCTAGCTTCGATAACAGCATCATGACTTAACTTAACTGTTCCACCTTTACCAGAACCATATGTAGAGAATGATAATACAGCAACTTTTGGATCAATGCCAAAGAATGAAGCTGTCTTAGCTGTTTCAACAGCTACTTCAGCTAGCTTTCTAGCGCCTGTTAAAGTAACTTCACCAGTTGCTTTATCAATTGTATCTTCATAAGAAATGTTAATTGCACAGTCACCCATAGCAATCTTTTCTTCTTTTCCATCTTTTTCTCTAAATAGAATAAATGATGAACTTACTAAATTAGCTCCTTTTTTAGTCTTAACGATTTGTAATGCTGGTCTAACTGTATCAGCAGTTGAATAAGTAGCACCACCTAGTAAGGCATCAGCTTTACCCATCTTAACTAACATAGTTCCAAAGTAATTAGACTTCTTTAATAAATCAGTACATTCTTCTTTAGTCATCTTACCTTTTCTAAGTTCTACCATAGTATCTACCATAGTATCAAATTCATCATACTTAAGTGGATCAATAATAGTTGCTTTTGAGATATCAAATCCACAAATATTTGCGGCATTCTTAACTCCTTCAACATTTCCACATAAAATAACACCCATTAAATCTTCTTTAAGTAATCTAGAAGCAGCTTCTAGGATTCTAGGATCAGTTCCTTCTGTAAAGACGATTGTTTTTCTTTTTGCTTTTAAATTAGATAATAGTTTATCAAACATTCCCATAATTTAATCCTCCAAATAAATATTTCTTTTTAAACCAATATAATTATATCACTTTTTTATTATTAAAAAAGAAATTTTAAAAATAAAAACGTATTCTAATAAAAAATATTAATTATTTTCAAAGATTTTAATACTTCATTCGTATATATAGGTTAGAGGTGATAAGAATGAATGAATTAATAGATAAAGATTATTTAGCTGATTTAAGTAAAATTAAAGAGACAATTAGAGCTAATCAAAACAAAGCTATGTTTATCGTAAATAGCGCAATGATTATGACTTATTATGAAATTGGAACCATTATTAATCAAAGAAAGACTTGGGGTAGCAAATACATACAAAAACTATCAGAAGATTTAAAGGAATATGGAAAAGGATATAGTTACGAAAACCTTCATAGAATCTCTAGATTTGCTAGAGAGTTTCCTCGAAAAGAAATAATGTCGCAACCTGCGACACAAATTCCTTGGTTTACAATTGTAATCATAATGTCAAAATCTAAATCTCATGAAGAAATGCTATGGTATATAAATCAAACATATAAGAACAGTTGGAGCAGATCTACTGTTTTAAAGCAATTTGAAGCTAAGGCATACGAAAGGGGAATAATAGAACCATCTACTACTCCTTCTATTAAAAATGATGATTTAACAAAAGAGTTGTTTAAAGATAGTTATGTGTTTGATTTTTTGAACAAAGATAATACAAAAACAGAAAAATCAACTAAAGATACTCTTATAGATAATGTTATAAGTTTCATACAAGAATTAGGATATGGTTTTACAGTTGTTGCTAAAGAGTTTAAAATAATAACGCCTGATAATAAAAACTTTTTTATAGATTTATTGCTATATCATATAAAGCTCCACTGCTATGTTGTAATAGAAATAAAAAATAGAAAATTTAAACCACAAGATTTAGGACAATTATTATTCTATACAGGTGCAATAGATACCTTAGAAAAACTGGATAATGATGAAGAAACAATAGGGTTACTCTTATGCAAAGATGCAGATAGTTTTACCGTCAAAACTACTTTAAACAAGGTAAATACCAAAATAGGTGTATCTAAATATAAGATATTCGAAGAACTACCTAGTTATCTTGAAAAAAGGCTTAAACTAGGGAATAAATAACAATTATATGCAAAAGAAAAAGAGGATTTTAAAATCCTCTCTTTGTTTTATGCTTCATAATGCACATTTGATATAACAATAGTTGCTTTATTTACTCCATCAACTAATTGCATATTAAATTCTAATGTGAATCTACAATCTTTTAGTAGTTTTATATTGCCTTCATCACCATTAACTTCAAATGCTTTTGGATAATAATTTATTCCTTCTACATCTTTAAATCCAAAGTTGATATCCCAACTATGATTACATATAATCTTAAACATTGCGCCTTCTTGAAGCATACAATCATTAAGTATATACCTATTTCCATCCATTGGTTCGAATCCAATTAAATTATTTGTTGTACTCCAATCACTGAAGCTACCTGTTAGAGCAACTGATGTTATAATGATAGGTTCTGGATCATCTCCACCAGGTTCATCTCCACCACCACCTGGATCTACTTCTTTAGTTTCATACCATGAACTAATATGATATTCACCAGAGTTAGCAAATTCAAATCTTAAATGTTGAATTTGTGTTTCTCCTTTTTCTTTAGTGTATTCTTTTATTGATGAAGTATCTACTGTATTAATAAATCCTGCTTTAGCTACAGCAATTAAATAATAGTTTGCTTCATCATTACTAGAATTCTTAATATTAACTGTCATAGAACCATCAGTATTAGTAAATAATTGGAAATCTACATTATCACTTGCTTCATATTTAGGAATACCATAACTAATAGCAGCCTCAGGGAATACATTATTATTAACTGATGGTGTATCTCCTGCATAATAGAAAACTGTTCCACCTCTAATATCTCTACTATCATCTTTTAGTATTAACATAAATTTATTATTAGATGTTGTAACATTATTAATTATCATGGCATCTTCAAAACATTTTTTAACATTAGCTGTATTTTGTACTTGTATTTCATTTAATAAATTATCACTATCATCATATATAGCAAATAAATATGTTAATTCATCAGGATTAGCTCTATCTAGTAAGCCTCCATCACCATCAATGTAGTAAACTTGAGGAGATTGATGTTCTCCATAAGCATCATTAAAGCCTTTTACTAAATCGATAATCACTTCATCATTTACACTTATATTTTCAAAGCCACCTGTTGCATCACTATTCATAATTCTTATACCACTAATAGTAGCTTCTCCACCATGATCACCATGTTCTTCACTTGTTAACATTGAATAGATTATATCTTTCTTATTAATCTTACAGAAATCATCGTAACATGTCTTTATTACGCTATTTTTTACTCCTTCTTTATTAGTAAAACTAGTAGGATCTATATCAGTATAATTTAGACCCATATTAAATAAAGCCTTACCTACTATTTCTGATTTTTCTACGGTTTTTCTTGTGATCTTATATAAATTTTTATCATAATACCACTTACATGTAGATGTATCATATTCAATATTCTCATTTAAGTAATCATCAAATGATGTATGAGTACTATCTTTAACTAATAGCTTATCAGTTTCAAAACAGAACTTTCTCCATTCTTTAATCTTACTATCTACTACTTCTACATAATCATATTCATAAGTATAGCCTAGTCTAGTTGGTAGTTCATTTTCTTGATTATTAGTAAGCATAGTCATTTTATAATTTGGAGTCTTATTTTCCATATCATAATCTAATATTATAGTAACAAACCAGTTTGTATTATAAGTAATAGATCCTTGTGTAACGCTAATATCAAAGCTTACATCCGCATTAATTAAATCATTACTATCAATATTAATATCTATAGATAATTTAAATAAGTAAGTTGCTTTATATTCTTCACCACTCATTTCTTTACCTTGTTCCATATCAATATAGATAGTTCCTTCAATATCATCATAATACTTAGTACCAAATTTATAATCGCTACCTACTTTTTCTAATACCTTCTTTATATATTGGAATTGTATCATTGGTGGTTCATCATATTCGATATCATCAATTTTATTTCCTTGATTATCGCCATCTGTATAAATTCCTTTAATTGTATCTAAATCAGTTTGGGTAGGGTTAAATGATAATAAACGTAAATAATCATTACTACCATTATTCAAACTCTTCTTGTTTTTAAAGCTCTTCTCTACGCCATTAAAGGCAAATTTAACTTTTTCATAATTGTTTGAAGGAATCTTAGTGCCTCCACAAGCAGTTAGAAGGAAAATAGAGAAGAAAAGCATTAAAAATGACAAAAGAAATGTTTTAACCTTTTTCATAAAATCACTCTCCTTTGAAAATAAAACATTTAAATAAATATATTAAAATAAATATAACGAAATATGTGATACATATTATTACACTTATTGTATCATAGAAAAAAAGTTTGGGCGAATAATTTACCAAACTATTTTCTTTTTATTAACATAGGATTAACTAAAAACAAAAAACTGATACATTTGTACCAGTTAATGTCTCATATGGGGCGCTTGACGCGATTCGAACGCGCGAAATGTCGGAGCCACAATCCGATGTGTTAGGCCTCTTCACCACAAGCGCCATCTTGGCTTTTTAGCCATATATTATTATTGCATAAATCATTTGAAATGTAAAGAGTTTTTGTATGTTTGTTGAAATTTTACGATTTTTCATTGTTTTTTTTTTATATTTATAGTAATATAAAAATGTTATGAGGTGATTAAATTGCTTAAAAAGATATTATATATAATTGTCTCAATAGTACTTGGATTCATCGTTTTCTTCATTTCATGGAGAGACTCATATTCAAGAGCTGTTGTTAATAGAGGGCTTAAAGCTCTTGAAGAAGAAAACTATGAATTCTTTAATAAATTCTTAGACTATTATGAAAAAGAATCATTATTTACTGTTGAATATACAGAAGGTGAAAATACAACTAAAATAATTGGTTATAACGTATTTTCAAAGAATGCTAAAGATAAAGATGATAACAAAGTAAATAGATCTGGTATTCAATTATTAGTTCTAAATGTTAATATGGATATAATTAAAATTGATGAAGAGGAACCAAGTGCTGATCAAACTCTTGAGGATGAAGTATCTAAAGTAACAATCACAGGTAATACTGGTTCTACTTATTCTGCTGTTATATCTACATATGGTTATGATGAAACACCAATAATCATTTATACATTCCCTTCACACGAAACAAAAGAAGATTTAGTTAATGATACTTATACAGAAGCTCCTACAACTTTAACTCACTTAAAGTTTGAAGATTCTGTAGGTACAGTTTTCTTTGATTGTGATGTAAATATTGATTTAACTGAATATAATGAAGAAGAATACTGGCAAAATCTTGTAAATGAAGGAAAAGCTGGTGTAGCATTTACACCTAAAGAAGTTAGAACAAACTTCACATTTGCTTTCCCAGAAATGAAAAGAACAATTCTTATTACTGCTGTTACATTATTAATTGAAATAGGCTTAGGATTATTCATCTTCTGGCCTAAGAAATCTTATGTTCCTACTGAAGAGGTAGATAGAGAAACTTATACATTCGCTTCTACTGAAGAAAAAGAAAAGTATGCTTTAGCAAAGGTTGCTAGAGGTAAGAAAGAAAAGGAAGATAGAGAAAACAGATATAAAAATGTTAGAAAAGAAACTAACCTAGAGGATTTATCTAAAGAAGCTATCGAAGAATCTATGGATAAAGAAAATACTTGTGAAGCTGCTCTAGAAGCTGATGCACTAGAGGAAGCTAAAGAAGAAAATAATGAAGTAGTAGAAAATAGTGAAGTTATAGAAGAAAATGAAACTATAGAAGAAAAGAAAGAGGAAGAATAATTCCTCTTCTTTTTTTTTGATAAATTATCATTAAAAAAAGAGAAGTGAGCGAGTCACTTCTCTAATTTTTTTATTCAGAATAAACGAATCCATTACCACGTTCTGCGATCTTTTCTACCATTATTGGTAAGTAAGTATCACTTGGATTAGCCGCTGCATTATCACTTAATGATTTATGCATCATCGCATATTCAGCATAAGTCTTAATCGCATCTAGCTTAGTATCTACGCTATCAGTTAAGAAGGCATTACCATTCTTATCAGTAACTAAACCAGTTTCAATACTAATTTCAACAATTGTTTCACTATCTGTTGTAACGAACTTACAAATTTGATTTGGAATATCAATAGTATACTCAGCACTCTTCATTTGCTTTAGTTCTTCTCTCTTAGCATTTAGAGTTTCCATTACAGCTTCATAAGCTTCATTCTTACCATCATTCCATTCATATTTAACGATGTATTCCATTAAGCTTATTTCAGTTCCAATTAATGATTCAACTGAAGTTATTGCGCTATTATTAATACCTGCATCTATGAATGGCTTAGCCATCTTAGATTGTAATAGATAAGACTGTGGTGTTATATCACAAATTAACTCTACTGTAGTTTGATCTAATTGATAGAAATCAATTCCTTCCATCTTAGGAGATTCTTCTGTGATTAATAATTGAGCCATTTGATTTAATAAATCAGTTTCATTTACCCATTCGCTATTAGTCCAACCAGTTTCATTACCACTAATTGTTGTTGGATCTTTAGAAATATATTTAACTAATTCTTCATAATCATAATCTCCAGGCTTTCTACCATTAAGCATCATCTTCTTCATTTCAGGAGCTAATACATATTGTAGATAAGTATTTTCACTAATATTTTCGCTAATTGAATCTAATACTGCTTTATTTCTTAAGGCAGCTTCTTTATTTGTATGAGAGGCTGTATCTTCTGCATTTAATAATCTAAATGTTACATCATCTTCAAATGTAATTTCTTCGTTATCATAAATATCTCTTAAGTGTTCATCTTCATACTTCATTTGAGTAGTTAAGAAGACATTCATAATCTTAACAAATTCTAAGTCCCAGTTATATGTATCAGTGTATTCAAAGTATCTATAATCTGGAGCTACACCATTCTTAGATAAGTCTCTAAAGTTTGGCTTAAACATATATTGTAAGTATTCAGATACACCAATATTTGTACGTTGGCTAAATGTAGTTGAATATACTTTAACCTTTAGAACGATTACCATTGGATTTTCTCCATCATTTCTATAGTAGTAAGATTCATTAGATAATGACTTAACTACTTTAGCCTTAGTTCCTTCAGTATCACTGAATTCACTTAATTTAACAGTATCTTTTTCTTCAAGTTCCATCTCTGTATAAATTACATTTACTAAACCTGTAATTTCAGCATCCCACCATGCAGAATATAGAGTATCACCAGTAATTATTTCTGGATCTGGGAAGTCATAAGGGTTAACTGTCTTATCAGGCTCTTCTACATCCTTCATAGCATTTTTGAACATATTTTGTAGAGCTTCTGAATAAGCGATGTTATCTTCTATTCTTTCAAATGTAACTCTCTTGATTTCAGAATCTTCACCCATATTAACTTCACTAATAGTAATCGCATCATCAAAATCAGTTGGATCACTAGCAAGTGTTTTTAATACTTCACCAATTCTAGGCATTTCTCTTTGCCACTTATCTCTTGCCCAACTACTCATATTAGGTGTAGACATTGGTTCACTTAAATTCTTAGTCATTGTATTCATTAAAACGATTGATTTATGAGTATTATCCTCTAAGCTATCAACTGTTCTAACTCTAATAACTAATATTTCATTTAGTTCTGACATCTTTAGCTTACCATCAGTTTCCATTGTTCTAGCAACTGTGATTAAGCCATCCATTTCAAGTTCCCAATCAGTAATATCACTCTTATTATCAATTAAAGTGTTATTTACTAATGTTTCCGCAAATACATCTTGTAGTATTTCTGAATAAGGTGTATTTTCTTTTAATTCTACAAGCATAGCATCTTTTACTTCATTCATAGATTCATTAATTGAACCCATCGCAATATTACCTTCACTATCAGGATCCATTTCTTGAGCTACATTATCTAAAGCAGTCATTTCAATTTCCCATTTATCACCATTCCAGCTAGACTTATCTAGGGAAGTTGCTAGGTTATCTGAAACAACCTTTTGTAAGTAATTAGATGTACTAATATTAATACTTAAAGTATTAGTTAAAGTCTTAAATTGAGCTTCAGGAAGAGCTCCTGTAGCTTTAGAGCTTAATGTAGATACTACGATACTACCATAGCCCTTATAAGAGTCTATTTCATTATCATCTAATATATTAGCGACATTTGCTAATGCAGGGCATTCATCCTTAGCATCTCCGACCTCTGCACCAAGTAATTGTTTAATTGTTGCATTTGCTAAAGCATGTAATAATTCATTTTGTTTTTCATCTTGGACTTCTTCACCAAGAGTCTTTAATACTCTAACCTTTAATGTATCACCGAATGCTTCAGTTATTGTATTAATACTATTATCATAATCATTTTCAATGTTTCCATCTGTATCATTAGCCCATAAGCCAATAAGTACCATAGATTTAAGTTCGTTTCTCCAAATAATCTTTGATTTATCATAATCAAGTGTTATAGGAGTTCCATCTACTTCTATACCATCAACAAATGGGATTACTAATCCATTGAATATTCTAGATACAGCTACACCACTCCATACCTTATCAGTTTTAGCAAGATTATCTAATTTAGCAAGTGTAATTGACTCAAAATTGATATTTATAACATTTGAAAGAGGTTCTGTCTCATCAAACATTCCATTTAATAATCCAGAGAATGACTTATATTCATTCTTCCAAGTTATATCGCTAAAATCTTCATCTGGTGCTAATCCATTAGCAACTACAGGAAGAATTGCAGAGAATAATGTATTTGTTATTTTTGATTCAGGTAGACTATTACTATCTAACATTTTAGATATTTGACCAATTTCACTTGTTGATTCAAAATTCTTTAAATCGCCTAGAGAATAATTAGTTCCAAATCCATCAGTAAGTACATTAGTCATACTATCTAATTCATTATGAATCTTGAAGTTTGCATCATCAAATATTGATTCATCAAAATTAATTGGACTACCATCATAAGTAATACCTCTTACAGCACTCTTAATTAGGGAAGTTGTTGCTTTACCAACGATTAGAGAATTCTCTAATACTTTTGTATCTACTATCTTATCAAGTGTTCCAACAGTTAATAGATCCATATCAACAGATCCATCTTTAAACTTAATGTCATCTCTAATAATATCGATGAATTTAGAGAATGCTTTTAATTCATTTCTAACACCATTATCAGCGATAACCTCTTCTGTAGCTTCTTCTACATCAGATAATTCTTCAGGAAGCTTCTTAGCAGCATATCTTAAGCCACCATTAATAAACATTTCGATTAATTCGTTATTAAATACTTCATCAACAAAATGTTCAAAGTCTGTTGATGTTGTTTCCGCAAACATTAAATTATATTCTTTTGAGCTAGCTTTTGTGAAGTCTAACTTCATATCAGCAAAGGCATTATATATGTCATTTAATTGAGCAATTTGTTCACTCCACCATTTATTATCTTTATTCTTCAAATCTACTTCATCAAATAACATTTCAATATCTTTATCATTCTTACTTGCCTTATCTTTTATAATTACACTAGCTTCATCACCTACAGCAGTAAGTAATGTTGTTGTAGCCTTTGATTCACTTAAGTTTTCAGTAATTGAAGCTACAATAGCTTTCATTTCACTACTATTTAAGTTATTCTTAAAGTCGTAATCTTTAATGTTATCCATACCTATTTCTTTTTCAATAGTGTTATAGATATCAATAAATCCACTAACTTCTTTTCTTAAAACTACTTTAACCTTCTTACCATCAGCGCCCTTAACATCATAGCTAATAAGTTTATCCATGATAGCATCATCTAATCCAAAATACATTTTACCTATTGAGCTATCATAAGATTTACATGCATCAACTATATCTTTTAAAGTACTAGAAGCTTTACTAGAATCCGCTAATCTAGCATCTGTAATAGATACACTTGAATTAGTTGGTATTTCTATTTGAGCAATCATTCCAATCGCAAAGCTTATTGGAATTAGAATAATCATTGCTTTAACAAAGCCTTTAACTCCACCTATTAAACCGCCAGATAAACGCCTTTTCTTAGCTTTAACTTCACGTTCTTCAACTGTTTCATTACCATCTTCATCAGTTGTAGTTTCAGTTTCAATATAAGTTTTAGGTCTAAGGAATAAAATGTAGATTAAACCAAATACGATATAGAATGTTACTGTTAAAATTAAGTATGATCCTATTAGCATAACAATCTTTAATATCATAACGATTAAACCATCTACTATACCCATAGCATTCTCATTTGCGACAATTGACTCACCAGCTGTAATACCACTTTCAAGTACCTCTGTGTAATTCTTAGTTATAAAGAATCTAACAAATTCTTTTAAGGAATTAACGCCTTCAGCACCTTCAGTCATACTACTTGGTAACGCCCCTTTAGCAAACTTCCATAGTGTAGAACCACTATAAACACTCTTTGCTAAAGCTGTAGCAAATATGAAGCTTATAACGATAACAACAATAAATATGATGGTAAAATATAATGATTTTCTAAAACCTCTTAAGAAGCCTAATAGAAAACCAAACCCTACTAAAAGAGCAATTAAAGCAACTGCTCCAAGTACAAGCATACTTCCACTCATAAAAATCCCCTCTTTCTAAATGAAACTTTTAGTTGTTTTTTATAATTTTCTGTGATATACTACTTTATGTTAGGGGTATGGTGTCAATGGTAGCACACGGGTCTCCAAAACCTTTGGTTCGGGTTCGAATCCTGATACCCCTGCCATTATATGTTAGCTCAGATGAGCTTTTTTTATTGCCTAAATATATATTTTTATCATTTTTTGATAAAAATTTATAATGTTATAATACAAGTATAGCAAATTTTTATATTAAATTAAAGATTTAATATTTTCGATAAAAGAAAAGATGGCCTAAAAGCCATCTTTTTTTGTTATATTTAAATTAGTGAAAATTGCTTTGTTAAGCCATATTAACTATTTTTAAGTCTTTTCTTATTCTCTTTATAGAATTCAATAAGGTTTCTTCTTTTAGCCATATTGCTGATGTTTTTACCTAAGTACTTTTTACCTAGCTTATAGCTCTTTTTAAAGTCTATTTCAAGTAAGCATTTCTTCATATAAATATTACCTAAATAAGAATATCTTTTCTTTCTTTTCTTAGGGAATACCTTCTTAACAATATCAACTAATTCATCAAATCTATCCTTAAGCTTTTCATCATAATCTGTAGTAGTATGATCTACTATTAGCATTATGATATCTAATACCTCATCTTTAATTAAAGCATAATTACCCATCTTAGAGAAATGTTCATATGCTTCAAAGAATCTTCTTTCTACATATAAACCTCTACCTCTATTTAAGTGATAGCTATTAAGATCATCTTTAGCTTCATATTCCGAAACAGGCTTTTTATTATCTTTAATTTCTTTAAAGTATTCTTTTGCATAGCTACTAGCATTAACTAAATCATCTAAATAGAAATAGAAATCAGATAACTCACCTAAATATATTGGATTAACCTTAGGTGCTTTCTTATCATCTCTAACTCCTTTAATGTATTCCTTTAAAGCAAGTATAACTTTAATAACATCCATAGGTTCTAGAGTCTTCTCGTTATAATACATATAGATAGCACTATCAGCATACATATAATAATCTTCTTCACAAGTAAAAGCATTCATATTATCTTTAATTAAATTGTATACCTTTATCATGTTATCTTTTTTGTTTTCGTTATAATAGATTCTTGCTAATAAAACTTTACTTAAAACATCATTAGTTCTAGATAAATGTTCTTTAGCAAGCTCAAATCTACCATTATCAAAGAAATATTTACCTAAGTGTATATTTAGTGTTTCGTTATTAGGGTTATCAAGTTCAATATATCTATAGTAAGTATTAATGATTTTATCGAATGATTCCTTCTTATCCATTAGATAAAATATCATTTTATTTGCTACATCATTATTGATATATTCTCTTGTATCTTCAATAGTAGAGAATAACTCATTAAGAAGCTTAAATCCCTTTTCGTAGCCCTTTTTGTCATTACTACGACAATATGCCATGGCAGTTTCTACCTTAACCTTTACACACATATCAAACTCATCTTTGTTTGTTTCAAACATAAGTTTATAATTTTCTTCAAACTTAAGCATTTTAGGACTTTTCTTAATACTTCTTTCATATAAGTTAATGATATTTGCATCATTACCATTAACTCTAATAATAGTATCAAAGTAATTAAATTTAGCTAATTCTTCATCTAAAAACATTTTATTACTTACTACTTGTCCCTTCTTTAAAACAGCTTTAATTTTACCCCATAAGCCACCAAAGAAATCACCATTAACATCATCTGTGTTAATCTTACTATTAGTATAAGCATTAAAAGCTTCTACATAATTCTTATTAGCATAATATAATTCACCTAGTAAGGCATTAGCTTCCTTACTACTAACCTTCTTACTAATTTCAATATCATTTTTAAAGCTTTCAATAGCTTCGCTAGTAAGTGGACTATTAATAATTAAACCATATCTAGTATATAGTTCCTTATCGTTTTTAAGTTCCGTTGCTTTGATTAAATCATTACTCATTATTATCACTTCCAATACATTCTATTAATTTAATATTACCTTTGATTTTAAATAAGTTATCTAAATCATTTGGTAATAAGAAATAATCACCCTTTTTAATTTCTCTTTTATAATCTTTTCCATATAAAACTCCACTTCCATCTAGTACAATCCATACACTAGGTCCACCACATAAATTAAGTGGTTTTTTATCTAGAGTATATCTATTCATCTTAAAGCATGGAGTATCTTTATATGTGATTAAATTCTCTTTTAAATAATCACTACTATATTCTATTTTAGGGCTTATTTTAGCCATATCTAGGGCCTTACTTCCTACTAAATCATAGTTAAAACAGTCTAGGGCAACATCTTTTGTTAAGCCTATATATTTTTCTTCTTCACTAATCTTATAATCACCACAATAGCCTTCAGGTTGAATAGTAAAATCAGTAGGCTCTTGTATCTCTATTATAGTACAGTTTTCACCAATCGCATGAATTAATCCACCTTTAATTAAATAAATATCACCAACTTTAGGTCTAACTTCATTTAGGATAGACCTCATTATATCACGTTCAGTATTAGATTTGATTTCTAAATCGAATAGTTCTTGTTTAGTGATTTTATTTTTAAAGCCAAAATAAAGTTTAGCGTCTTTTCTAGCATCTATTACTAGCCAGGCTTCTGTTTTACCATATTCGCTATTAAAGTATTTCTTTGAGAATTCTTTAGTTGGATGTACCTGCATAGGTAATCTAATTGCACTATCTAAATACTTAACTAGACAATCATACTTCTTATTACCTTCTATTCTAGATTCATTTTTAAGTAAGTCATCTAAGAAGATATTAGTACCTTCAATTACACTTACACCATCACGAATACCAAAATATTTAGGGTTAATTGCTTTAACCTTACTACACAACCATTCTTCTGGGAAAAAGTTATTAGTATTAGGGTCCCCAAGTAACTTATGGTATCCTTTACCACCTAAATATATTCTATATACTCTATTTCTATTAAAGAAGATAGGTTGATGGAACATATCATAATAACTAGGCATTCCTTCCATAGTTCCCTTATGGCTAACCTTATATGCGCTAGCTCTATTACTAAATTCTAATGCGCTTTGTAAATTGGCTAAATCTAAGGATTTATTGAATCTAGAAATATAATATAGGAAAGACCCTATAAAGGTATCTCCAGCACCTGTAGTATCTATTTCTTTTACTTTTAAAGCATTTATATGAGTATATTCTAAATCTCTATTATAGGCAGTTACACCATTAGATCCTAAAGTAATAATAACAATCTTCCATTTGTTAGATAATTCTTTTAAACATTTAATACCTTCTATTTCATTATTACAATTTGTGATAGTTTTAAGCTCTTCTATACTTAGCTTTAATATATCAGCATAAACAATAAATTCTTTACACCTATCAATCATTAAAGCTTTATCATCCCAAATATTTTCTCTTAAATTTAAATCAAAGCTTACTAAACCCTTTGTGTTATCTAAGGCATACTTAATCGCATCTTTTATAGGAAAGTTGCCTAAGCATAAGCTACAAATATGAATTATAGAATCCTTATCAAATAATTTTTTATTAATTTCTTTTTTATTTAGCTTAACACTTGATGAATCATTAAAATAAAAGCTATATTTACCATCCTTGATAAAAGCTAAGCCTGTTTTTTCTTTAGGATCTATTATGATATTAGTTGTATCTATATTGTACTTTTTAAAGGCATCAAGTAAAAAGGTAGAAAAAATATCATTACTTAATTTAGTTATGATACTAGCATATCCACCTAGCTTACTAATAGCCGCACATACATTAGCTGGAGCTCCTCCAGCATTTTGTATAAAACTATTATTTTCATATTTAAAATCAATTAAAGCTTCACCTATTGCATAAATCTTTTTCATATCGACACCTTCTAAATTATATTTTAACATTTATATGTTAAATATAAAAGATTTATTTTTTTAATATAACAAAAAAAGGCTTAAATAAGCCTTATATTTGTAATCTATGCATTATCTGCGATTTTCTTTAGGACTGGTTTGTTTAAATCATCAATAATACCATAGTCCATTTCTTTATAGCTCCATAGAGCTCTAGCAATACCATGTTTTTCTAATACTTTATGGATTGCTTCATACCATCTAACCTTAGCGTTTATATCAGCTAGATTGATTACACCATATTCACCACAGTATAATCTTAGGTTGTGCTTTTTAGCAAATGCGATAGCTCCATCAAATAATTTGTCAAATACATTATTTACATAATCATCTTCAGATAAGCCAAAGTATAATCCTTTTTCTCCACCCCAGTTTTCATAAACTTTCTTTAGTGGTCCATTCTTTGCCTTTACTACATCTTCTTTATTAAGTGGGAAATTAATTCTAAAATCTAGTGGCATATCTTTAATCCAGTATGCGCCTTGATGTGTAAAGATAAGTGGTTCATAACAGTGGAATGTATAAATTAAATTCTTATCATTAATGATAGGTAATTTAACTAAATCAGATAAGCTATTATTTCTAGTGCCACCAAAAATAATTAATACATCCTTATCAATCTTTCTAATTCTATCTACAGCCTCAATTATAGTTTCATTCCAAATAGGTCCAAATTCTTCTTTTGTTACTTCGTTAAGTAATTCAAATACTAACATATCTTTATATTTAGAATATCTTCTAGCAAATTCTTCCCAAAGCTTAAAGAATCTTTCTCTAACAGCTCTATCACTAAAGAATTGTACTTTAGATTCATCATCAAATACAAAGCCATATGTTTCATGTAAATCTAAAACCATATTTAAGTTATTATTATTAGCCCACTTGATTGCTCTATCTATATATTTAAATCCATCAGTATAAGTTCCATCCTCTTCTTCAACTAAGTTATAGTCTACAGGAATTCTTACATGATCAAATCCCAAATCTTTTATTCTCTTGAAATCAGCTTCTGAAATAAAAGTTTCATAGTGTTCAATTTCGGGTTCACATTGTGATAACCATCCGCCTATATTTATACCTTTTTTTAGTTCCATATTTATCACCTCAAAAATATTTTACAAAAAAATATCAATTTTTTATACAAAAATTATAAAAAAAATGTTAAAATTCATATTAAAGAAGGCGATATAATGAGTATAAGAAAAGATCTAAAATACAAAAACTACATAAGTTTAGATGATAATATTGAAAGAAAGAGCTATGAACACGATATAGAAATATATGAAGCTATTAAGGCAGGTAGAATAGAATGGATTGAAAATAAGCTTAAATCTGATCCATTCAAGAAAAGAGAAGACTGGGGTATTCTATCAACTAACGAACATAGAAACTATACATACCACTTCGTTATAACTGCGGCTTTAATCGCAAGATTCTGTATTGAAGGAGGACTACCTCTAGATGAAGCATATACGATAAGTGATTATTATATCCAAAAGGTTGATTTAACTACTCGTGGTGAACAAATCGCTGAATTATATAAGGAAATGGTTATGGACTATGCTTATAAGATGAAAAACATCGAAACTAAAAATATTTATTCACTACAAATTGTTAAAACTATTGATTATATAAATAACCACCTATATGAAAATATTAAGATTAATGATATCGCTGATCACATTAATCTTAATCAGTTCTATCTATCAACATTATTTAAACAAGAAACCGGAGTTAACTTAAAGGACTTCATTTTAAAGAAGAAAATAGAAACCGCAAGAAACATGATTGATTATTCAGGCTTATCATTTATTGAGATTGCTGAAGAGCTTGGTTTCTGTAGCCAAAGCTACTTTATATTATCATTTAAAAAAATTATTGGTATGACTCCAAAGAAATACCAAGAGAGTGTTAAACAAGCATTTTCTAAAGGAATAGAAAAAAAATAAAACGGCTAAAACTAGCCGTTTTTTATTTTATATAATCTTTGATGATTTTCTCTCTAATGTATAATTATAATGATTATTTCTATACCAGAAATCAAATGTAAAATCATTATCTCCAGCATTAACTAAAACAATTTTTAATTCATTATCATACATTCTTGCAAAGGCATATTGCATATTCCAAATGTTGATTTTTTCATAACCACCATACATTAAGGCATTAGAGTTTTTCTTAATATTGATTAGCTCTTTAATATGATTAGTTAGATCATTATCTTTCATTTTAGTTATATCAATATATGGACGTAAATCATTATCAGACCCATTATGTTTACTTCCTTCTATACCCCATTCAGATCCATAATATACTGAAGGAATACCTGGAATCATAAACATAAGAGTATATACATTCTTTAAGTTCTCTCTATCTTGAAGTGTATTTACTATTCTATTTACATCATGATTATCTACAAAGTTATAAAGTAATCTATTCTTATATAAACCATATGGACCAAATTCACGTTCTACTCCATGAGCATATTCAAACATGTTTTTAGAATTAAAAGCACTAAACATTGATTTATATAATGCATAGTTAGTAGTTGAATCAAGTCTATCTAAAAATCTTTGATAATCTCCACTTACTATTTCACCCATTAACCAAAAATCATGTTTTAATGATTTACATCTATCTTTTAATTGATTAAAGAAGTTTAAATCTATTTGATCAGCAGCATCTAATCTTAAACCATCTATATCAAATTCTTTAATCCACATTTCTACCGCATTTAATAAGTGATCGCAAACATATGAGTTTCTTAAATTTAGTTTTACTAAGGAAGTATATCCTCCCCATGTATTATATGAGAAGCCATCATTTCTATCATTATTGGAATTAAAGTTTAAACCATTAAACCAATCACAATGGTAACTCTTCTCTCTATATTGTTGTAGATCCTTAAATGCCCAGAAATCTCTACCTACATGGTTAAAAACGCCATCTAAAACGATTTTTAGGCCTTCGCCTTTAATATATTTACATAATTCTTTAAAGTCTTCATTTGTGCCTAATCTTGAATCAACCTTGTAATAATCAGTTGTATCATAGCCGTGAAATTTAGATTCAAATAATGGTCCAAAATAGATTGTGTCAAATCCCATTTCTTTAATATGAGGAATCCATTTATAGATTTCTTTTAATCTATTAACAGGTTCTTTATATTCATTTTCAAATAAGGCATTACATAAACCAAGTGGATAAATATGATATATAATCATAACATCATCTCCTATACACATATGAAAAAATAACTATCTCAAGCGAGCTAGTTATTTTTCTATTTTTAATTAAATTATTCTTTAATTCCAGCCTTAACCATTGCTAAGTATTTTTGAGGGTTAAGTGAAGCTGAACCAATTAGTCCACCATCAACATCTTCTTGCTTTAAGAAGTCAGCGATATTTTCAGGTTTAACAGATCCACCATAAACGATTCTAATATTTTGAGCTTCAGCACCATATAATTCAGCGATTACATCTCTACAGAATTTGCATCTAGATTGTGCAATTTCAGCAGTAGCACTCTTACCTGTACCAATTGCCCATACTGGTTCATAACCAATAACAATCTTAGCTAAATCTTCTTTCTTAACACTTTCAAGTCCAGCCTTTAATTGTCTAGTTAGTACTTCTTCAACTTTTCCTTCTTCCATTTCTGCAAGAGTTTCACCGCAGCATAGAATAGGTTTTAATCCATGTTCAAGAGCAGATAATACTTTCTTATTAATTAAAGCATCATCTTCTTTGAAGATCATTCTTCTTTCTGAATGTCCTAAGATAACAAATTCAACATTTGTAGAAGTTAACATCTTTGGAGAAATTTCCCCAGTGAATGCTCCTTCTTCTTCATAGTACATATTTTCAGCACCGATTCTTATATTGTCTCCTTGTCTTTTAACAAGATCTCTAAGCATAATAGCTGGTGCACATACAACTGATTCTACTAAGTCCTTTGAAGGTACATCTTGGCTTACAGAATAGATAAAGTCAAGAGCTTCTTCTCTAGTCTTATACATTTTCCAGTTTGCAATAATAATATTCTTTCTCATTTTTATTTACTCCTTATAATTATTTATCATCTACACAAGCGATACCTGGTAGAGTTTTTCCTTCTAAGTATTCTAGTGATGCTCCACCACCTGTAGAAATGTGGCTCATCTTAGAAGCATATCCAAGTTGTTCAGCAGCAGCTGCAGAGTCTCCACCACCGATGATTGTCTTAGCGCCCTTTAAGTTAGCTAATAATTCACAAACACCAATTGTTCCTTGGTTGTAGTTAGCCATTTCGAATACACCCATAGGTCCATTCCATACAACAGTCTTAGCACCAGCTAATTCTTTTGCGAATAATTCTAGTGTTGCAGGTCCGATATCTAATCCCATATCATCATCAGCAAATTTATCAATTGCTTTTACAGTACCTTTTGTATCTTCAAAAGCTTTATTACAATTAGCATCAACTGGTAAAATTAATTTTCCTTTACCTTTAGCAATTAATTCTTTTGCTAAATCTAATTTATCATCTTCACAACGTGAAGCACCAATGTTATAACCTTGAGCCTTTAAGAATGTGAACATCATAGCTCCACCGATTAATACTTTATCAGCCTTATCTAATAAAGCTTCGATAACACCAATCTTGTCTGAAACTTTAGCTCCACCTAAGATTGCTACATATGGTCTAACTGGATTATCAACAGCTCCACCAATGTATTCAATTTCTTTTGCTAGTAAGAAACCAGCAGCAGTTTCTTTAACATTTGAAGCAATACCAACATTTGATGCAGCTGCTCTATGAGCTGTACCGAATGCATCATTTACAAATAATTCTCCAAGACTTGCCCAGTATTTTCCAAGTTCAGCATCGTTTTTAGATTCTTTCTTAGTTTCTTTGTTAGCTTCTAAATCGAAATCTTCATAACGAGTGTTTTGGAACATTAAGATTTCACCATCTTTTAAGTTAGCAGCAGCAGCTTCTAACTCAGCTCCTCTTGTAGCGTTGATGAATGTTACCTTCTTACCAATTAGTTCTTCGAACTTCTTAGCAACAGGAGTAATATCATTCTTCGCAAAGTCTGCAGCTTCTTTAATTCTTCCAAGGTGAGAGAATACGATAGCCTTTCCACCATTATCAATTACATACTTAATAGTTGGAAGTGCAGCCTTTATACGTGTATCATCAGTGATGACTCCGTTTTTCATAGGAACATTGAAGTCAACACGAATTAAAACTTTCTTTCCTTTAACGTTTAAATCTGAAACAATTTTTTTCATAATATTTTAACCTCCATTGAATTATTCCATTAGTATTTTACCACTTATAAATAACATTTTCTATAATAAAATATATTATTTTTAATTGTTTACGCTTTCACATTCTATTTTTTCAAAATAGTCTATTATAATTAAGGCGTTTTTTATGATCCTTTTTAGCTTGTTATAACTTATTTGAAAGCTTTTAATTTCACCACTAAAAAACTTAATGATTACACTATTATTTACACTAATAATTTCACTTATGTTTTTATAGTTTAACCAAATACAATCATAGGCTTTATAGCTTTTTATAGGCAAAAATATGGTAGTTCTATCAATATATATAGGAATATTTGTTTTTATACCTAAGATTTCACTAATAAGTTTATTGTAAGAATAAAAATCTCTTATTTTTTTATGCAATAACCCATTTATAAATTTAATTCCTTCTTCTTTTAAAATATAATTTTTCATTTTTGATAAAAAAAGACTGATTTATTCTATCAGTCTATCTCCTTTCTATTTTTTGATTCAATATCAAAATAATATTTCTTATTTATTTTTATTTTTACCTCTTCACCAATTACCTCATGTATATCGGTAATAAATTCTATTTTTTCACCATCTAAAGTTCCATATACATTTAATTTATCACCTATTATTTCTTTATCGATAACATTAACTAAAATATCTCCATCTAAGCTTACATCACTAGGTCTAAAACCTAAAATGTAATTATCCTTTTTAATATAGTTCATCTTAGATAAGAAGCTAGCGCTAAAGGTGTTAATAGGATTTTCATATAATTCAAGTGGTGTACCTATTTGAACTATTTTACCTTCATTCATTAATACTATTCTATCGGCTAAACTCATAGCTTCTACTTGATTATGTGTAATATAAATAGTTGTATGTTTAAATGTTTTATGCAAGTTCTTTATATCATATCTTAAATCAACTTTTAAGTTAGTATCTAGGCTTGATAATGGTTCATCAAATATAACTATATCATTATCTAAAATAAGAGTTCTAGCTAGATTAACTCTTTGGTATTCTCCACCAGATAATTCCTTAGGCATTCTTGTTAAATATGGCTTAATAGAAAGCATTTCTGCGATTTCTTCTACCTTTGCTTTAATAGTGCTTTTATCGAGTTTTTTCATTTCTAAAGGTAGAGAAATATTTTTAAAAACAGATAAGTGTGGATAAAGTTTAGCATTTTGTTGCATAAAGGATATTCCTCTATTATAGCTAGGAATATTATCTATTAATTTATCATCAATATAGATATTTCCACTTGTTTGTTTAATTAAACCTGCTAGCATTTTAACCATACTACTTTTACCACAGCCAGAAGGTCCAATAATAACTAAAAATTCATTATCATTAACATTTAGATTTAAATTATCTATAGCTTTATGATTCATTTCATATTCTAAATTAACATCAACAAATTTAATCATCTTAAAACCTCCTAACAATACTATTATAATTTATAAATTATATTTTTGCAAAGAAAAAGGTATATGGACTAAAAAATAATAAAATGTTATAATCATTAAAGTAAAAGGAGGGAAACTTATGAGTGAATTATTAGCACCTGCAGGTGATTATGAAAGCTTAGTCGCTGCCATCAGCAATGGCGCCGATGCTATATACTTAGGCTTAGAAACTCTATCGGCTAGAGCTTACGCCAAAAATTTCTCCTTTATTGAGCTTAAAAAGGCTGTAGAATATGCCCATTTAAGAAATGTTAAGGTATATGTCACAGTTAATACTATCGTTTATGAAAAAGAGCTTACAGAAGCCTTTAACGCTATTAAAGAATGCTATAAAGCAAATGTTGATGCACTTATTATTCAAGATTTAGCTTTAATAAAACATGTTATAGATAACTATAAGGATATGGAAGCCCATATATCTACTCAAGTAGGTATAGATGATATATATGGAATTAGATTATTAGAAAAGCTAGGCGCAAAAAGAATAGTTGTATCTAGAGAATGTAATATAGAAAAAATAAGAGAATTTAAAAAACAAACTAAAGTAAGTATAGAAGCTTTTATACATGGAGCTTTATGTGTATCTTTTTCTGGCGGATGCCTAATGAGTGGATTAATAGGTATGCGTAGTGGTAATAGAGGTAGATGTGTAGGACCATGTAGAAAGAAATATAAATTATTTATGGATGATAAATTCATAAGTGATTCCTATATTCTAAGTATGAAAGATTTAAACACTTCTTCTTTTATTAAAGAATTATCTATTATAGATTCTCTTAAAATAGAAGGTAGAATGAAAAACCCTGAATATGTTGCGGGTGTTGTTAATCTATATAGAAATTTACTAGATAATAAAAAACCAGATGCTTATTTAGAGAAAACATTTAATAGAACATTCACTAAAGGATATCTATTTAATGAAGATAAAAAAGATATTGTTAATTCTAATAAACCAAATAACTTTGGTTATTTAATAGGTAAAATAGTAGAAAAGAAAAATAATACCTATAAAATCAAACTAAATAGTCCCTTAAATCAAAATGATCAAATAAGAATTGAAGCTAAGGAAGAAATTAATCTACCTATAGTTAAGCTATATGATAAAAATCATAATCTAATCAAAAGCGCAAATGATTATTGTTATATAGAGATGAAAGAAAAAGCTAATATTAATGATTTAGTATATAAGACTAAAGATGTCTTATACCTAGAAGAAATAAAAAAGACATATCCAAATGAATTTAAAAGATTACCTCTTGATATTTATGTTACAGGTAGTGCCGGTAATAAATTAAATATATCATTTGAATATGATAATTTTATATCTTATGCTGAATCTAATGTATTAGAGAAAGCAGTTAATAAACCTATTACAAAAGATACAATATTTAATCAATTAAATAAATTAAATGATACTCCATATTATATATCAAGTATTAATTATGATATGGAAGAAAACTTCTTTATTCCTATTAAAGAAATAAACGAACTAAGAAGAAAAGGCATAGAGAAATTAAATGAAATGCGCCTTGATAGAAATAGAATTATTGAACCAATTAAAGAGAATAATTATAAAATTGCATTTGATAAAATAGCACCTAAATTAGCGGTTTTTGCTTCTACAGAGGAACAATATGAGGCTGCCAAAGAATTAGGTATAGATATCATATACTTCAATAATTATGTAAGGCGTAATAATGCTCATTATATTGATAGTAAAAATTATATTTTAATAGGTAATTATGGTGGTTTAAATTATTATAAAAATAATACTTTGATTACTGATCATTTGTTTAATGCTTCTAATTCTATTGCCGTATATAATTTGTTTAGACTTGGCGCAAGTAGAGTAACTATACCTCATGAAATAAATAGTAAGCAAATTAAAGATTTATATAATGAGTATTATAAAAATAATAATGGTGCTCCTAATCTAGAAATGATTGTATATGGACACCAAGAATTAATGTATACTAAATACTGCCCACTTAAACATAATGGTTTATGTGGTAATTGTAAGAACCATTCATTTAGATTAAATGATGGCTTATATGATTTCCATATAAAAACAGATAAAGATTGTTACACTTCTATTTATAATGGTAAGAGATTAAATTTAATTGATAATCTTTATGACTTATCTAATTACATTAATGTATTTAGATTACAATTTACAATTGAATCAAAGGAAGAAACAACTAAAATAATAAACATGTTTAAGAATAAACTAGCTAATTTAGATGATAAAACTAAATTATTTAATGATGAAACAGATACTCATGGTTATTATAATAGAGAAGTAATATGAAAAGCACAAAAATTTGTGCTTTTTTTTAAAGATTTTAATACCTCGTTCGTATATATAGGTTAGAGGTGATTTACTATTATTAATCAAGTACTAATTTTAGCAAAACACCAAAAACCCCTAATTTAGGGGTGAAAAAATTTAAAATAATCCTGCCGATGATTATTTTAATAAATTGATATTGAAATCAATCTTACAAGTTTC
>JAEEGL012097389.1_pt1 | contig 97346 bp, 76 predicted proteins | sample 9134231 | NCBI WGS metagenome assembly JAEEGL01 (sample SAMN16246548, study PRJNA631951) | gut metagenome | biome: gut microbiome; feature: rumen; material: fiber-attached | host: Bos | place: Iran: Karaj | collected 2018-10 | reverse complement strand
GTTGGTAACTGCGAAAGACATATCGAGTTCGCCTCTCTCTTCGAACATCTGCTTCTGATGCTCCGTCATAATCTGACCTACAATATCCAAGGTATCTTCGGGTTTAAGTACAGGAAAGTCCATGTTTAAAAGATGACCGTTAACACGCATCTTGGGAGGAAGTCCGGCAGTCAAATGAATATCTGACGCTCTGGAATCCATTGCAACCTGTAAAACCTCTTCGATTCTAACCATAAAAAGTGTCCCCTTTTCGTAACATTATATTATTTCACGAATATACACCGCGACTTAATAATTATACCTTTTTTATGTAAATGTTTCAAGTAATATCTTCCTTAAAGTTTCGTGAAATTACGCTTCCTGTGAAGAATAATATTTTTCAAATCTCGGTCTTGAGTTTACATAATATTTCTCAAGCTTTTTGTCAAATTGAGTTCCCATGCCCTCCATTATTATCCTGTCCGCATCCTCAAATGACATGCTGTCTTTGTACACTCTTTTGCTGACCAAAGCGTCATAAACGTCCGCTATGGCCATAATGCGTGCTTCAAGAGGTATTTCATCCCCTTTAAGACCTTCGGGATAACCTGTACCGTCCCATCTTTCATGATGATAATGGGCAACATTTTCGGCAACTTTCTTGAAACTGTTGTCGTCGGTATCTTTTAATATTTCGTGAACTATTCTCGCGCCCTGTGCGGAATGTTCCTTCATTTTCTCGTATTCCTCCGAAGTAAAACGCCCGGGTTTTCTCAATACTTCGTCATCGACGGCAATCTTGCCGATATCATGCATGGGCGCAGCTTTTATTATATCTTTGCAAAATTCGTCTTTTAAATCCATATCCTTGGATTTTTTGATTTCGTCGACAAGGATACGCACATTTTCGGAAGTTCTTCTGATATGACCCCCTGTCGAATTGTCGCGGCTTTCAACCATCATCGCCATCGAAAGAATCAGATTATCGTGCATTTCGACGATATGCGCGGTCTTTTCTTCAACCTGTTCTTCGAGTTCGTTATTATACTTATCCAGAAGTCTTATATATTTCTGGTTTTGCGTATCATCCGAAATGTATATCTGATAGCCTCTTTTATTTAGTCCGTCAAACAGATGATTTATTTCAACGGCATACATTTTATCATTCTCTTCGTTTTCGGGATCTTTCTTAAGATAAAGATTTTTCTTTAAATCATTGTTTTTGTCGAATACTTCTATCCAATGAACGAGATTTTCCTTAAAAGCATCCACGGAAGTGATTTTGCTGTCAACTTTAAGATCGATAAGTTCGGGGAAAATCTTATCGGCCGTCTCGTTGCTGCCAAGATAATTAAGTTTGTGATCGATGGAAATAAGTCCGATTTCTCCAGTACGCGCCATGGTTTCGATAACCATTTCGATAACATTGTAAAGGCTCATACGGCGAATAATAATCAAATAGACAACCTGAGCCAGTACATATACCAGAGGCATAACATCAAATTTTCTTCCGGTCAGAATATTTCCGAAAAAACCGAAAAAGCAAATCAGTTCGGGAATAATCAAAAGCATAAGAATCTGATGCGATATTCTGTTCTTTTTGATGAAACTGTAAACAATTGCAGAAATTCCGAATATGAAATAAATAATCAGATTGGCATAGAAAATCGGATGGACGGGCCCGTATTCTTTGATTAGTTCCATTCCGTTCGCTCCGCCCAAATATACGTCTTTGTAATAATACGGCGCATATCCTACGGTCAAAACAAAACCGTACAAAGCCGCACTTATAATAAACATTAAAAGTCTTATATATCGGCTTATTTTTATTTCGCAAAGGTTGATGATGCACATGGTAACAAAGAAGGTTAAAAAGCAACCTCCCAAATATATGATCTTTTGCGAAATAAGCATGGCTTTAAGATTATCGGACATAAAAAATGCCAGATAACCAAAACAGCATATCGGAATGAGCGTATAAATTACAGTAATGTTAACATCATAATGTTTGTTCCATTCCAATACGTAAATGCCGGAAAGTATAAAGGAAAGAATAAAAAGAGATAAATAAAAATAAACCATTAAAAACTAATCTCCCAAAAAATCGGCCCAAACAAAATTACCCAAATCCCTGCCTTTTTTTGTAAGTCTTACATTATCCTTATCGATTTCAAGCAGACCGTGCGAAACATGTTTTTTAATGATATCGCCGTATAATTCAAAGACCGATTTATTGAATTCTTTTTCGAATAAGGAAAGACCGATTCCCTCATTCATTCTCAATCCCAATATAATATATTCTCCGATAATGTCCTTTTCGTTAAGATTCTCGTATTCGCAATAAAGTTCAAGCGGATATTTCGGATCTTTTTGCAACCCGTTTGAAATAATTTCAATGTATTTATGTATATCTTCGCAGTTTTTTGTTCTGATTGTTTTATCCGTTAAAGATGCAGCCGAAACACCGAATCCGAGATAGTCGTCCCTTTTCCAGTATTTGATGTTATGTCTGCATTCGAAACCTTTTTTCGAATAATTCGATATTTCGTATTGACGGTATTCATCTCCTAAAATCAACGGAATATCGTTAACCATTCTTCTGTCTTCCTCTTCGTCGGGAAGATTGAGTTTTGCATCAAAAAAAGGCGTGCCTTCTTCCAAAATAAGACTGTATGCTGAAATATGTTCGGGATTTAATTCTCTTATTTTGCAAAGAGTAGATTTAAAAGAATTGTATGTCTGCCCCGGAATCGAATGCATCAAATCAACGTTGATATTATCAAACCCGGCTTCCCTTGCACAATCGTATGATTTTAAAAAATCTTCATACGAATGGATTCTGCCGAGAATTTTAAGTTCTTTGTCAACGCTGCTTTGAAGCCCTATGCTTATCCTGTTTATGCCTGCTTCCTTATACGCTTTAAGTTTTTTTGAATCAAGCGTTCTGGGATTTGATTCAATACTTATTTCGGCATCTTTTTTAAGTTTATAACAATCCCCAAGGCAGGAAAACATTTTTGAAAAAAGATTAACCTGAAGGATACTCGGTGTCCCGCCGCCTATAAAAACCGTATCGATTTTCCTGTCTTTAAAAAACTGCGATTTGTATTTCAATTCTTTGACAAGAGCATCAATATAATACTCCTTAATCTCATCGGAATAAGGACCTGAATTAAAATCACAATAATAGCATTTTTTGACACAAAACGGAATATGAATATATATTCCCAAATCTTTACAGTTCAAAGCATTAAACCTTATCAGTTTTTATCGTCAAGTTTAAGAACAGACATGAAAGCAGCCTGAGGAATCTCAACGTTTCCGATTTGCCTCATTCGCTTTTTGCCTTCTTTCTGTTTTTCCAAAAGTTTCTTCTTACGCGTGATATCTCCGCCGTAACATTTAGCCAAAACGTCTTTTCTCATGGCTTTTACGGTTTCACGGGCTATGATTTTGCCTCCAACCGCAGCCTGAATGGGTATTTCAAAGAGGTGTCTGGGTATTTCGTCCTTAAGTTTTTCGCACATTTTGCGGCCTCTTTCGTAAGCGGTATCCTTATGTACGATGAACGAAAGCGCGTCGACTTCCTCATGATTTACAAGTATATCGAGTTTAACAAGTTCGGACTGCTCGTAACCTTTCAAATCGTAATCGAACGAAGCATATCCTTTTGAACGGCTTTTTAGCGCGTCAAAGAAATCGTATATGATTTCGTTAAGAGGAAGCTCGTATTTTAAAAGAGCTCTGGTCTCCTCCATATATTCCATGCCGAGATACCTGCCTCTTCTTTCCTGGCAGAGTTCCATTATGGAGCCTATAAATTCGGTAGTAACCATGATTTCCGCGGAAACTATCGGTTCTTCCATGTAGTCAATCAACGAAGGATCGGGAAGGTTCGAGGGGTTTGTAAGCTCAATCATCTCTCCTGCGGTTGTATGGACATGATAAACAACGCCCGGAGCTGTTGTAACCAGATCGAGATTGTATTCTCTCTCAAGTCTTTCCTGAATGATTTCAAGATGAAGGAGTCCGAGAAAACCGCATCTGAAACCGAATCCCAATGCAATTGAAGTCTCGGGTTCATAATTAAGCGAAGCATCATTCAATTGAAGTTTTTCAAGCGCATCCCTTAAATCGGGATATTTTGCGCCGTCTGCGGGATAAACGCCGCAATAAACCATGGAATGAACTTTTTTGTAGCCGGGACAGGGTTCCTTGCAGGGATTCTTCGCATCGGTAACGGTATCACCTACGGCGGTATCCCTTACATTTTTAATGGAAGCCGTAAAATATCCAACCATTCCGGCGGTCAGTTCATCGCAGGGGAAGAACACTCCGGCACCGAACGTACCGACTTCGACTACTTCGCAGGTGGCTTTCGTTGCCATCATCAAAACATTTGTACCCTTTGATATTCTGCCGTCCATCAGTCGGCAAAATACAATAACGCCTTTGTACGAATCGTAAATCGAATCAAAAATAAGAGCCTTAAGGGGAGCATTCACATCTCCTTTGGGCGCCGGTATTTTATGAACAATCGACTCCAAAACCTCATCGATCCCTATTCCGTTTTTGGCGGAAATCAAAGGAGCATCCTGAGCTTCAAGGCCGATAACGTCTTCAATTTCATCTTTTACTCTCTGCGGATCGGCAGAAGGCAAATCAATTTTGTTGATTACCGGAAATACATCAAGATTATGATCCAAAGCAAGATAAACATTTGCCAGAGTCTGCGCTTCGATTCCCTGTGCGGCATCGACTACAAGAATGGCACCGTCACAGGCAGCAAGCGATCTGCTGACTTCGTAATTGAAATCCACATGGCCCGGTGTATCAATCAGGTTGAATATATATTCGTTACCGTCCTTGGCTTTATACACCGTTCTGACAGCCTGTGATTTAATTGTAATGCCTCTTTCTCTTTCCAAATCCATATTATCAAGCACCTGAGCCTGCATTTCCCTGCTAGTCAAAAGACCGGTACTTTCAATAATTCTGTCGGCCAGAGTGGATTTGCCGTGATCGATATGGGCAACTATACAAAAATTTCTGATTTTGCTCTGATCTGTCATTTCTTCTCCGATAAAAAATAATTTAAAAAACTCTTCCACATGACGGTATGGAAGAGTTTCTCATTCCTAAATAAATATATTAGTTAAGTTTATTAACAGCAAGATTTAAACGTGAAACTTTTCTTGCAGCGTAATTCTTGTGATATACGCCTTTAGAAGTAGCTTTCTCGATAACGCTTGTAGCATTGATTAATGCTGCTTTAGCTGCTTCCTTGTCATTTGCATCGATTGCTGCATATACTTTCTTAACAGCAGTCTTAACGCCTGAACGGATAGCTTTATTTCTCTCAGCGTTTCTTGCGGAAACTTCGATTCTCTTCTTTGCAGATTTGATATTAGCCAAGACCTACACCTCCATTTTATTTTTCTCAAACATTAAAGCCGGACACGGACGATTTAATGTATACATACATTGTTATATTATGCGCAATTTAAAAATTTTGTCAACAACAAATTATAACAGCGTATACTTATTCTTTTGAATCGACAAAGGCTTATTTGCTTTTGGTTTTTCTCTTTTTCTTCTTGCCGGGCTTTTCAGTCTCCTCTTTGGCAGCTTTCTTTTCGTCTGTTTCCTGTGTTTTGGCTTCCTTTGTTTCCACGACCTTTTCTTCCGTCACGATAGCCTTAGTCTCATTTTCGGCTGCTTTGGGCAAAACGGTAAGCACACTTTCATCGTTAACAGGAATCTTTTCCCCGTTTTTGATGATAGCGATTACTTTTTGTTTGTCGCTGAAGATTTTTTCTTTCTTTACTTCTTTGTTTTCTTCTTCCTCGATATTATGAGTAATCTTGGTTGATTTGATAACTCTCGCATTCTTGAAAACAATCGAAGTGTCGATTTCTTTCTTAATATCGGCTCTCTTGTCACCGATGGGTTTAATGGGAGAAGGAGAAATCGAATCTTTCTTGACGGGAACGCTTTCCTTCGTTTCTTCTTTGACCGATTCCTTTGTTTCTTCTTTAACCGATTCCTTTATTTCTTCTTTTTCGGATTCCTTATTTTCCTCTTTGGGCGCATCTTCGTTCTTTTTTGAAGAAAATCCGAAAGCAGAATCTTCTTTAACGATTTTGAATGCGGATAAATCTTTTTCTTCTTTCGCTTTCTCTTCTTTTTCGGTAGGAAGATATGATTCGCTCTTAATTATGGTTTGGGGGGTGTTTTTGGGAACATATCCTTTTCCGCCGTCCAAATCATCAAGTTCGTAATCCAAAACACCTTTCTTGCCTATATTGTTAATTGCAAAACTGTCATTGTAAAGATCGTTTGAAAAACTTCCGCCTTTAACAATGCGGTCGCCTTCTTTTTCGTCATTATGCTGCGAAGTACCGACACCGTTATATTTATTCTGCCAGCTCTTAACGATTGCTCTGCTTGCTGCCTGCTCATTTATTCCGGAAAGGCTGTCATTTTCGGCTTCCATTTCTTCGGCTGCTTTTTCGAATTCAGAGGCTTCGATCTTTGTCGATTTTGCTTCGACATAATCACGTGATTCGTTTCTGACCGGAGTTTCAAAGCTTAATTCTTCGAATTCCTCATCTTCGGATTTCGCCTCGTTTTTTTCCTCTTTAACTTCACTTATTTCGTTTTCTTCCGCGGAAATCTCTTTTGAAGTTTTTGTATCTTCGATTGCCTGTTTTTCTTCGGAAATCGTTTCTGCTTCTTCAACAGAGACTTTCTCTTCTTCAGCCGATACTTCTGCCTCTGTTTCTTCTGCCTCTGCTTCATCGCCTGCATCAGCCGATTCTGAAACATCTTCTGTCGTTACTTCTTCCGCTGTTTCTTCGGATTCCGTAATTTCTTCTACCGTTACTTCATTGACTGCTTCAGCCGATTCTGAAATATCTTCTGTAGTTACTTCTTCTGCTTCTTCGGATTCAGAAATTTCTTCTGCCGTTACTTCATCGATTGCTTCTGCGGCTTCGGAAATCACCTCAGTTGTATCCAAAATTTCATCATTCGAAGAATCTGCGATATTTTCTTCAATTGATTCGACTGCCGTTTCTTCAATGGATTCTTTAGCTTCTTCAACTTTTTCCGAAGATACTTTTGCTTTTGAATCTTCTACTGCAGTTTCTGCGATTGCGTTTTCACTTTGCTCGGTATTTTCGTTTAATGATGATTTTGTATCTTCTTCGGTTGAAGAATCTTTGGCTTCATCATCGAAACCTTTTATTTTAACCTTGGAAAAATCAAGAATCTTTTCTTCTTTGATTTCTTCGTCAGCATTATCTACATCCAAGATTGATGATTTAAACGCCTTCTTAAATACTTTCTTGTCGAAAGTCTTAAGATATTCTTCGGTTAATTGCAAAGTAAGATCGTCTTCGTTCTTCTCTTCTTCGATAGGATACATGGGTCTTAATTCTTTAGGAACGTCAAGATCCCATACACTCTGTCTCTCGATTCTCTTTTCTTCGGGAATATCGACATTGCTGAAATGTTTTGCAACTTTCAGGCCGACCTTGCTTTCTTCGGTATAATTTTGATCTTTGCCGATAACTCTTTCATGAGGATTGACGCTTCCGACTATAACTTCTTTTTCAAAAGTATCAACCTTGGAGAACGAAACACCGGTCGAATATTTATCATTACCGATAGCCTGTTCCCTTGTAATCTTTCTTTCTACGCCGTTTAAGGAATCGGTATCGGGATTAAGTTTAAAGCTTGTGGTTCTGCCAAAGGAATATCTGGTCTTATCAGGTTTGCTTAATACCTTATCTCCGTGATCGGCACTGTCTACGATTTTGTCCGCTTTCCTGAAAATAGACCCAAAGAAACCGTTTTGCGTCGTAGAAGCCTCGTTTGTCGATTCTACGATCGTTTCTTCGTTTGTCGATTCTACGATTGTTTCTTCGTTTGTCGATTCATTTGTATCGGAATTTGAATCGTTAACAAATTCTTCAACTTCAGCTTTTTCGGAAACCGCTTCGACAGAGGAATCGTAAATTTCGGTATTTTCGAAAGTTTCCTCAATATTAATTTCTTCCGAAATTTCTTCTTTGGGTTTGATTGTATGAACAAGCTCATTTAAAGAAGAACGAGTTCTTCTGGAGAAAATATTGCGTCCTGCGCCGGGCAGACTGAATCCGTCGGAAATATTATCTTCGACTTTCTTTTCTTCCGCTTTTTCTTTCAACTCTTCTTCGGCAGCATCGGATAAAATATTAAACGAGAAATTCTTTCTGTTGCCCTTCTTTGAATTTCTTCCTTTATCGCTTCTTACGGCCTTTGTCGAAATGGCATCAATCTTTGCGGGAATTTCAAATTTAATCTGGTCTTCCATTGTCTCGGAAGTTTCTTCTGTTACGGATACTTCTGCGATCTCAGGATATGTTTCAATTGCGGCTTCTTCAGTCTCGGGAACCGTTTCAATAACGGCTTCATCCGCCGTCTCGGGAACTTCCTCGATTGCTGCTTCTTCAACAAATTCGGGAACCGCTTCAATAACGGCTTCTTCCAAAGTCTCGGAAACTGCTTCGACAATCGGTTCTTCGGTTTCGATAATCTCAGTATTTTCTTCAACCGCAAATTCTTCAAGAATCTTAGCTGCTTCTTTGGCAATAGATTCGGTTAAAGCATCTTCATTCTTTTCTTCCAAAGAATCGTCAATCGAATTCTTTTCTTTGACTGCAGCCTTTTTACCTCTTGCCTTTGAGGTTTTTTTCTTCTTTCCTTCGTCGAAATCAAGTCCTAAAATTTCATCGAGATAATCGTTTGTAAGCTCGATTTTTTGTTCGGTTGTATCTTCTGCAGTCTCGACCGTATCCGAAACCGCCTCGGGTATTATATCTTCCTCAATCGCATCTTTTTGAGCAATTTCTTCGAGCTCAATCGATTCGTTGGCCATGGCAAATAAATCCGCATCATTTAAAGATTCGGTATTTTCGACATTTCCCTCGTATTCGTTTGCAACTTCTTTAACTTCGTATTCTTCTTTGTTATCAAAATCGTCAAATTGAACGGGTTCCGTAACGCTTTCAATCGCAGACTGTTCATTTAACAACGCTTCGTCCGTAACATCTTCATCAGAGATGGGAATGGATTTCTCGGGTCTCGCGGCAATAACAACGGAATCGTTGATAATAATGGGCTCGGAAAGTTTGTTGGGATCCGCTTTCTTAATAGGCGTCATCATCGGACGGCGCATTCTTCTGGGAGGAACGTATTCCTTGTCTTCATCATTGTTGTCCAAATCGAGCTTTTTCTGAAGAGGAATATAATTGCCCCTGTATTCGCCTTCACTCGAAAGCAATGCCGAATTGTAGACCTTATCGTCTTCGGTTGTTTTCTCATTTACTTTCCATACATTATCCTTTGTTTTTACATTACCGATAATGTTGTTTACGGCTTCAAACGAAGTCTTCATTGCTTCATCAACGGAACTGAATCTGTGCTGTCCGTTTCTTCCGACGCAATAAAGGTTTTCGAATCCGTTAAGGAAATTCATTATTTTTTCAAGGTTTTCGTATCCGTCATAATACATGGGGAAAGCCTTGCTGTATTTTGTTTTGTTATAACCGATTATGCTTTCTTCCGAATCGATGATTCCGAGTTTCAGCAAATCATTGACAACCGTCTTTCTCCAGTCTCTGTTGCTCATCGACCAGTAATAATCGCCTTCGTTGCAATAATAATTCAGACCCAGGTAAAAATGTTTTGAGTCTCTGATCATATAAGGCGAAAAATTATTGTATACCTGAATTCTTGATACTTTAAGATTCGGATCGCTGATATAAATAACGGAATCGGGAACAATATCGTCAATCGATTTGTATTCTTTGTTGTCATTCTTCCATTTCATATCGGAAAGTTCGACACAAACGCTTATCAATCCTCTGTAAGTGAGGTTTTCGGCAGCCAATCTGATACTGCCGTCCACATCATCCATACCGAGAATCAAATCCCTGATCGGCATCGAAGAAATAAGATAATCGCAGGGTACTATAAATTCGTCGCCGTCGGCACAGCATCTGACCGAAATAATCTTATCCGCACCGTGAGTAAATCCGGTAACCTTGCAATTCTTATGAATACTGCCGCCCATTTCGATGAATCTGTCAGCAGCTGTTTCCCACATCTGGAAAGAACCGTATTTGGGATAATAATATCTGTTGGCATAGGGAGCAGGTAATTTTTCGTAATCCCTTATATTCTTTTCAGTGCTGATAACCGGCGCAATAAGGCTCTTCTCGGCAATTTCGCCCCATTCGGCTTTGATTTTCGAAGGTTCTTTTCCCCAGATTTTCTCAAGGTATTCCTCAAGGAACATTGAATAAAGCTGTTTGCCGAAACGATTAACGTAATAATCCTCAAGCGAGAGTTCTTTATGTTTGAAGACATTACCGCCGATTTGAGAAAAACCGGTCTTAATTGAATTTGCAATACCGAAATTCTTTACAGCGTCTTTATTGAATTTAATCGGACTCTCAAAAAATTTACCGTCTTTGTAAACTCTGGTAATTTTTTCACGCGACAAAAGAACATCGTCGCTGACCTCGGGATCGGGTCCGTCGTTGTTTATCTTGCAATATCTGTCCAATTGTAAATCGTCTTTGGAAGGAACACCCTGAGCGGGAAGTACGGATGACCAGAATTTCTTTACCGCCGGGTTGTTGGAAATATATAAATGACCGCCCGCATCCAAAACGTTTTCATCATTTTCAAGGCGAGCGCAAAGACCGCCCACAACAGGCGATTCCTCTATAATGGTAACATCGTAATCCGATGATTTCGATAACAAATCATATCCCGCCGTTAATCCGGCAGGTCCGGCCCCAATAATAATAACTTTCTTCATCCCCAAAACCCCTTTTGTGAATTATTTACCTTTTTTCTTGTCTGATTTCGAGTTTTCTTCAACCTTCTCTTTTTGCGTGATCCTGATTTCGTCAATCAGTTGTTCAACCAGCATTTTCTTTATAAAAATATCATAGCTCAAAAGAGATATGAGAAGAAACAGTCTTAAATACTCGCCTTCTTCGCCTTCAACATCGGAAAACGATTCCAGGCTCGCTTTGTATTTTTCCTGAATGTCTTTTCTGAGTAACCCTATCCTTTGTTCGCCGACATCCAAAATATAATCGTAAACATCCTCGAAATTGATGCTTCCCTTACCGTTGAAATAATCCTCGGTAATCGGATTTATCAGAGTATATACATCGTTTATCGAAAGAAAACTTTTAAGATAATAGATGAAAATCAAAGTCATCATATGTTCTTTCGAATATTTCTTTTTCACCGGAGAAGGAAGCAAATCGTTTTTGGCGTAATTGTTAATCATCGTCTTGGTGAAAATCTTTTCTTCGCCATCCTGTGTACTTCTTCTGGTGTAATTCAGTTTGTCGTCAAGAAAAGAAAGAACCTGATCCATATATAAATCGATGTTCGGAATATCATCGCTTTTGATGTTCAAGACATTATCCATCTCTTCGAGGATGGAATTCAAAACATCGTCAAAAGATTTGGGTTCGTTCTTATCGTCTTTTTTATTTGAACTCATAATTGTAAAATTTTGTGATTTTCCCCTTTTGAAAATGGACAAAAAAATGATTTTTCGCCCATGGATACTATTAAATTATAATAATAATATACTTAAAAGTAAAGGATGTGAGACCGATTTAATAAAATAATCAATTGAAAAGAAAAAAATATTATGATATACTTCTCATAGTCGCTTTACAAATGTAAAGTTTTACAGTTTTTAAGCGTTAAAGTTCGGAGGTTTTAATATGAATCCCAAATTAAAAACAGATGCAATGGATTCGCTTTTTGACGCTGTCCTTTGCCTTGAAACAAAAGAAGATTGTTATACATTTTTTGAAGATTTATGCACCATAAACGAATTGTTGTCGCTCTCCCAGCGTTTTGAAGTGGCAACCATGCTTCGCGACAAGAAAACATATATGGAAATAGTCGAAAAGACCGGTGCTTCGACCGCAACCATCAGCAGGGTAAACAGATCCCTTAATTACGGATGCGACGGCTACGAAATGATTTTCAACCGTCTCGCGGAAAAAAACAAAAACAAATAATTAACCCGATATCTCTATAACGTCAAAAGGATTAATATAGGTATTCTCGTATAAAATATGATATGCGAGGGTACCTTTGTTTTTTGTAACTTCAAATATCATCTGTCCTTTAAGAACTTCGTCGCCCTTGGAAACCTTGGGTTCCTCGTTGTATCTGTAGATGCTCACATATCCGTTTTGATGGTTGATTTTAACAATATAACCGTACAAATCGTCTTCGGATATTTCATCGACAATTCCGTTTCCCGCAGCAATGATTTTCGATCCTCTTACAAGGGATATTTCAAGCGTATAAGGATTCATCAAATCGTCTTCAAAAGAGGTTTCGGAATTTTGATCGTTATTTTGATTTTCGTTCTCGGTATCACCCTCTTCATCCTTGGGTTCGGATACAATCGTGGCCTGTCCCGAAACCGGAATACCGAAGGGATTTTTCTTGGCTTCCTCTATAGATTTATATTCGTTGTCTATACTTACTCTTTCCGCCAAAAGAGCTACTTTTTGCTGAAGATTCGAAATCTCCGTTTCATACTCGCTGCTTTGTGCAAAAGATGTGTCTCTAAGCGTTTCGAATTCTTTTTTTATCTTCACAAAACCAACAAAAATAATCACTGTGACGGCGAAAAAAATCATAGACATCATCAGCAACCAGTACATGAGCAAATTGCCCGATTTTTTGTTGTTTTCAACATCTTTTTTCATACTCAAATCCTTTTAAAATAACTTTACATACAATTTTTATTATGATATTCTATTTGTGTTGCGTGTGCAACTTAATTTTTTACGGAGGTATACCGACATGAAAGGTACAGTAAAGTGGTTTAACAACCAGAAGGGTTACGGATTTATTTCCGACGAGTCCGGAAAAGACATTTTCGTACACTACTCGGGAATCGTATCCGAAGGTTTCAAGACCCTTGAAGAAGGTGCTGCCGTTGAATTCGAAGTAATCGAAGGAGACAAAGGTGTTCAGGCAGTAAATGTAACCAAGTTATAATTAGTCATTTATAAATGTGCCTTATATTGTTTTAATATAGAGAGCTATTTAAAAGGGATTAAAGTTTAACGAGATTCAAAAAGGACCTTAATGATTAGGGTCCTTTTTCTTTTACCTGTTATAAGTTTCAGCCACTTTTTCAAACTCAAGGGATCCTCCGAAAATATCAAGGGACGAACCTATTGTAAAATCAATCTTCCCTCTCGAAGAATTCTTTATCATTTCGATATCTTCAAACGAACGTATGCCGCCGGCATAAGTAACCCTGTTGCCTTCGTATTTTGACAGTTCGGCTATAATGTCGATTTCGGGTCCGTTGCATTTTCCTTCGACATCAACCGCGTGAATGAGATATTCGTCGCAATAATCTTCAAGTTTACATAACATATCATAATTCATTACGCTGTCTGTAACGGTCTGCCATCTGTCGGTTGTGATAAAATATTTTTCGCCGACTTTCTTGCACGACAAATCAAATACGATTTTTTCTTTGCCCAAAACATCTTTAAGAAGTTTCATTTTGTCGAAAGAAAGTTTTCCGTTTTCGAAAAGAAATCCAGTAACGATAACATGAGAGGCATTTGCATTGATGAATTCGGCAGCGTTTTTATCGTTTATGCCCCCTCCGACCTGAAGTCCCATGGGAAATGCTTTAAAAGCTTTAAAAGCCTCTTTTTTCGATGCTTCGTATTCTTTTGTTCCGGCTTTGTTTAAGATGATTACGTGTCCGCCGTAAAGATTTCTTTCTTTATAAAGCGAAGCATAATAGGAAGAATCCTTATCCGATATGAAATTTTCTTTTACGGATTCGTTGCTTAAACTCGAGCCTACAATCTGTTTGACTTGTCCGTTATGGATATCAATGCACGGTCTGAATTTCATATATCAACCCCGATATTCTCACTGTTAATGTTACAATCCTTATTTGATAACATCCTGCATGTCATAATAACCGTTTTCTTTTCCTTTAAGGAATTTGGCTGCCGCAATTGCGCCTTTGCCGAAAATCGCTCTCGAATAAGCCGTATGCGAGAATGTTACTACTTCGTCTTCTCCCGCAAAAATAACATCATGATCTCCGACGATTGTGCCGCCTCTTACCGCAGATATACCAATTTCGTCGCTTCTTCTGGCTTCAAATCTCGGACTTCTGTCATAAACATAAGAGAATCTGTTGTCGCACGAAGCATTTACCGAATCCGCAAGAGCAAGAGCCGTTCCGCTGGGAGCATCTTTTTTCATTTTATGATGTTTTTCGACTATTTCGATATCAAATCCTGCATCGGAAAGAACTTTGGCGTTGTCTTTTAATATCTTAATAAGCAAATTAACGCCTACCGACATATTTGCCGATTTTAATACCGCAATCGATTTGCTTGCTTCTTCGACTCTTTGTAACTGTTGCGCACTCAAACCGGTTGTACAAAGACAAACCGGAACCTTTTTTTCGATACAATAATCCAAAAGACCGTCAACAGCCTGCGCCGAAGCAAAATCAATTACGGCATCGGCTTCAACATCGCATTCTTTGATATTTTTAAATACGGGATAATCGTTTACAATACCTTCGAAAGGATCGATTCCCGCTACTATTTCAACATCGTTATCTTCTTTTGCAAGTCTCGAAATGGTCTGACCCATTCTTCCGTTGCAACCGTGCATAATAATTCTTACCATAATATTTTATGCAATGCCTTGCACTGCATCCTCCTTTATCCGTTACTTTTAATACGTAAAAAGGGCGCCGAAAACTCGGTGCCCTTAAGTCTGCTTTTATAACAATCCGTAAGCTTTCATCTCTTCCTTAAGAGCTTCGGCTTTCGCTTCATCCATTTCGCAAAGAGGCGATCTGTAAACATCCTTGCAGAATCCCATGTAACTCATGGCTTTCTTTACGGGGATGGGGTTAACTTCGCTAAAGAGAGCGTCAATAAGGGGAATAGCCTTAATCTGCATTTCTCTTGCTTCGTCAACTTTGCCTGCCGCGAATTTTTCGCACATATTATGAACATCTTCGGGGGCGATATTCGAAAGAACCGAAATAACGCCTTTGGCACCTACAGACATAAAGGGAAGTGTCTGATTGTCATCGCCGCAATAGATGTCTACCTTTCCCTTGGAAAGATAGGAAAGTCTTGCAGTCTGACTTAAATCTCCCGTGGCTTCCTTTACGCCTACGATATTTTCAACTTCCGTACAAAGCTTTACAATTGTCTGGGGAAGGATATTTACACCCGTACGACTCGGAATATTGTAAAGAATGCAGGGAATCTTAACCGAATCCGCAATTGCCTTGAAATGAAGGAACAAACCTTTCTGTGTGGCTTTATTGTAATAAGGTGATACAAGAAGCAAAGCATCCGCTCCTCTCTTCTCAGCCTCGGTAGACAAATGAATAGCTTCGGCTGTAGAGTTGGAACCTGTTCCGGCAATAACCGGTACTCTGCCGTTTACACGCTTGACACATGCCTCAATAACGTCCAGATGTTCTTCGTGGCTCATGGTTGATGATTCGCCCGTTGTACCGCATACAACGATTGCATCAGTCTTGTGAGCTATCTGGAACTCAATATTCTTGTAAAACTGTTCGTAATCGACTTCCTGGTTTTCATTAAACGGCGTTACTATGGCAACGGCCGCGCCTGTAAAAACTGACATATTTCACCTCTCCTTTCAAAAATTAACAATTCTCATTATAACTTATCGCTTTTAATTGTCAATTGAATTATTATCTAAATCTCAAATTATTGAAGCACATATCTTATTATGATAAAATACATTTGGGTGTATACATATTACAATATGCTCGTATAAAGGGGTTAATTATGCAAAACATGATTATGCGAATCAAAAAATTTTTGACCAGGGATGTCAAAAACGAATCCGAATCAAAAGATCTTGCGGTTCTGCTTCGTTTTATGTGCATCCTTACTTCTTTATATATGCTTGCAAATGCCGTTTATTTTTCAATGAACGCCTTTTATCTTTTTGCAATACTTACAATTCCCGTAATATGCATTTACGCAACCGCTTTTGTTGAAACGTATGAGAACCATACGAAAATCGCACTCAACCTTTTCAACTACACAACCATCGCATCAAGTGTTCTTTTTACAATCTTTACCGGATGGGATAAGAATTATCAATGGCTTTTATGCATTGTATGCCTTCTTATATTTTTCTCCGTAAACGAAAACAGCAAATACAAAATAAATCATATGGAAATCGTTTTGATTTCTCTCGTTGCGGTTTCAATCGTTTCGCATCTTTTCGGACCGCATAAACCGGGAAGCAGCATTACCAATTTCTTCTTCGCTTTATCGACCGCAATTTATTACGGTTCGGCCGTGGCGATGGTTTCATATTATTTCTCAAAGAAATTCAATGCTACAGAAATAAAACTGAGGAATTACAACCAAAAACTTCAGCAAATGGCATCACTCGATGCGCTTACACAGCTTTCAAACAGACGAAGCATGAACGAATATCTTTCTCAGCTTGCTTTCGAAAAAGAGAAAAAAGGCGACACCTTCTGTATTGCCATTGCGGATTTGGACTTTTTTAAAAAAATCAACGATCAATACGGACACGACGCAGGTGATTTCATTTTGAAAGAATCCGCTAAAATATTCGAACAGACCATGGAAGGAAGAGGAAAAGTTTCAAGATGGGGCGGTGAAGAATTTCTGTTTTGTTTCACGGATTTGAATTTGGAGCAAAGCTACAACGTTCTCGATGAAATGAGACGGCTTATAGAAACAAGAAGATTCCTTTTTAAAGAAAACGATATAAAGGTGACTCTTACAATCGGACTTGAAGAATATTATCATATTTCAGGCATTGAAGGAACCATTTCAAGCGCCGACAAAAAACTATATGAAGGAAAACATTCCGGAAGAAACCGGGTTGTGATGTAAAAAAGAATCCCGCAGGCGGGATTCTTTTTTTATTTAAATTCTGTCATATTCGCAAAACTCAAACGTATTGTCAAAATATGTGTTTTCATCGGATTCTTTTGTCAGTTTCCACTCCGAATCCCTGTCAAGATTCGGAAAATAAGAATCCGCGCTGAATTCTCTGTCCACTTTGGTGATATATGCTTTGCGGCAATACGGAAGAAACTGTTTGTATATGCTGGCTCCTCCGATAATGAATATGTCTTCGTCCTTGTAATTTTTCAGAAGTTCAAGACATTCTTCCAACGAATTCACATATATCTCCTCTTCTCTTTTTTCGAGATTTTTATTCGAAGTAATAACAATATTCGTTCTGTTTTTCAAAGGTTTGCCGTTCGGAAAAGAATCAAGGGTTTTTCTTCCCATTACAACAACTTTTCCTGTGGTTGTTTCTCTGAAAAATTTCTGATCGGAGGGAATTCTTACAAGGAGTTCGTTCTTGTATCCGATTCCCCAATTCGCATCAACGCAGGCAATTAAATTCATTTCATTCTCCTTATATCGCAATAGGTATGTTTTCTATCTGGGGACCCGTAATATAATTCTCGACTTTGACATCATTTCTCGTAAATTCGTAAAAATCATGAATATCGGGATTAAGCCAAAATTTTGGAGCATCATAAGCGGGTCTTTCGATAAGCTCTTTTATAATAGGAATATGTCTGTCGTAAATGTGAGCATCGGCAATCACGTGAACCAGTTCGCCGACATTCATATCGCAGACCTGTGCAAGCATATGCAAAAGAACGGAATATTGCACCACATTCCAGTTATTTGCCGCAAGAACATCCTGCGAACGCTGATTTAAAATCGCATTAAGCGTAAGTCTGTCCTCGCCTTTTTTTTGCGTAACATTAAATGTCATGCTGTAAGCACAGGGATAGAGATTCATTTCATGAAGATCCGAATGAACATATATATTTGTCATGATTCTCCGGCTGAAAGGATTGTTTTTCAAATCATAGATGACTCTGTCAACCTGATCCATCATGCCTTCTTTATACTGATGTTTTACCCCTAACTGATAACCGTACGCTTTGCCGATTGAGCCGTCCTCGTCGGCCCATTCGTCCCAAATATGACTGTGCAGATCATGAATATTGTTGGATTTTTGCTGCCATATCCATAATATTTCATCCGTAGCGGATTTAAGAGCGGTTTTTCGAAGCGTTATAAGCGGAAATTCCTTAGACAAATCGTATCTGTTCACAACACCGAATTTTTTGATTGTATAAGCGCTTGTGCCGTCCTCCCAGTGAGGTCTGACTTTTTCGCCTTCCGTACTCGTTCCGTTTTCAAGGATATCCTTGCACATATTAATAAAAATCTGATCGGCGTAACTCATTTTTTCTCCTTTTCAGTCCAACGCGTACATGCAGACCGTTTCGTCGGTTTTTTCTATTGTTCCGTTAGATAAATCTTTTAGTTTGCTGTCGGTATCCGGATAGTTTTCTTTGGTAAGAACGATCGTTATTTCAACGGAATCCGAATAATCGCTTGATAGAACCTTAATCTTCTTTTCGCGAAGAAACGAAGAAATTCTGGCATCCAGATTATATGCATATTTATATTTGACAATTACCGACTCTGTTTCGTTTTGAAAATCGGAATTGTCTATCGCTTCTTTCAAAGCAGAGGAATAAGCCCTTACCAGCCCCCCGGTTCCAAGCAGGGTTCCTCCGAAATATCTTATCACAACACAAAGGACATCGGTAATTCCCTCTTTTTGAAGAATGTCAAGCAAGGGTCTTCCCGCAGTACCGGATGGTTCGCCGTCATCGCTGCATTTAACGTTATTCCCGTCAGAAAGGACATAGGCATAGCAATGATGTCTGGCATCATAATACTTTTTCTTTTCGGATTTAAGAATATCCGCTACTTCGTCGGGATCGGAAACATTAAAAAGATGGCATATGAATTTGGATTTTTTTTCAATATAAATGCCCTCCCGGGCTTCGATTAATTTCTTCATTTTAACCTCAGTAAATATTCTATCAAAGTGGGTATGTTTTTACAAGATATATGGCATCTCGATAAAGTATTAACAAAATAAGGTCTTTATAGTATAATATATATTTGATTTTATATGTGCATTTGATATTTGCATTATATATTGAAACAAATCATTCATTATAAAAGCTTACAAATGTTAATTACGAAAGGATAAATAATGAATTTTTCCAAACTCGGTATAAAAAGAACTCTTCGTCAGATGCGTTCAAAAGGCATAAAAGTAGCGAATCTTTTTAAAGTATCGTTCATGCAGATTATTTTCATCGGTTTCATAATCGGCGGTGTTCTTTTAATATGTGTCGGACTCGGTGCTTTTAACGGAATTATTCAAAGCGCTCCGGAAGTCAAAGAAACAATACGACCTTCAGGATATTCTACTATCGTATACGACTGCGAAGGTCACGAAATGACGAAACTGGTTGCGGCAAACGCCAACAGAACCTGGGTATCCATAGACAAAATCCCCCAGCATCTTCAGGACGCTGTTGTAGCCACGGAGGATGAACGTTTTTACGAACATAACGGTATCGATATTAAAGGTATCATCCGTGCTGGATACGAAGGAATAAAGGCCGGCGGTCATTTTCATCAGGGTGCATCCACCATTACGCAGCAGTTGTTAAAGAATGTTGCCTTTGATGAAACATGGGTAACCGAAACCAATGACGTGGTAAGATTCAAAAGAAAAATTCAGGAACAGTATCGTGCCGTAGAAACCGAAAAGAAACATGACAAAAAAGATATTCTCGAAAGCTACCTGAATACAATAAACCTCGGACAGAACACTTTGGGTGTACAGGCAGCTTCGCAAAGATATTTCGGTAAACCCGTTTATCAGCTTACACTTTCAGAGAGTACTGTAATCGCAGGTATTACTCAGCACCCTTCAAAATACAATCCGATTTCGCATCCCGAAGAAAACGAAAAGAAAAGAAAAGTTATTCTCGATAAGATGCTCAAACAGAATTACATCACCAAGGAAGAATATGTTACGGCACTTTCCGACGATGTTTATTCAAGGATTAAAAAAGTCAACGAAGTAACCATGAGCAACAATGTCAATTCGTATTTTGTAGACGAACTTACAGACCAGGTTTACGACGATTTGGTTAATATCGCGGGTTATGACGAAGATTATGCGCACAAATTGCTTTATTCGGGCGGACTCAGAATTTATACCACTCAAAATCCCGAAATTCAGGCTTACTGCGATGAAGTGTTCGGTAATGAAGAAAGTTACGCCGGTAAAACCAAATATCTTTTAAGCTATCAATTGACGGTCGACAAAGCCAACGGTGATGTGGTAAACCACTCTACCGAAATGTTCCAGACGTATTACAAACAATTCGACAAAAATTTCAATCTTATTTACGATTCCGAAGAAGAGGCTTTGCTTGCCATCGAAAATTATAAAGCCGCCATTTTGGAAGAAGGCGATAAAGAACGTGCCGAGAATTATAACCTTGTTCCCCAACCTCAGGCTTCAATAACCGTTATGGACCAGTCAACAGGTTATGTGGTTGCCATGGTAGGCGGCCGCGGAAAGAAAATCGCAAGCAAAACATTAAACAGAGCATCCGATACTTCAAGACAGCCGGGTTCGTTATTCAAAGTACTTTCAACATACGCTCCCGCTATCGATACATGTCAGTTTACTCTTGCGGATGTTCAGTTCGACGGACCTTTTACTTATACAAACGGTCGTCCTATTTCAAACTGGTACGGACAAAATTACAGGGGAATCTGTTCTTTGAGAGAAGGTATCGTTCATTCGTTGAATATCGTTACCGTAAAAGTGCTTACGCAGATCGGTCCCCAGCAGGGTTACGATTACCTTCAGAAATTCGGTTTTACTACCCTTGTTGACAGAGAAATCACCAAAGACGGTCAGGTTATGACCGATATTACACAGGCACTTGCACTCGGCGGTATCACACACGGAGTTACCAATATGGAAACAAATGCCGCATTTGCAACAATTGCCAATCAGGGTGTATACAACCGTCCGCTTCTTTATACCAAAGTCACCAGCGATAGCGGCGAAATCATTCTTGACAGTTCCATGAACGAAAGTCACAGAGTATTACAGGAAACAAGCGCATACCTTTTAACCAGTGCAATGCAGGACGTTGTCACAAGAGGTACCGGTACGATGGTTAATTTCGGTAATATGTCGATTGCCGGAAAAACAGGTACAACATCATCCTATAACGATATCTGGTTTTCAGGATACACACCTTACTATACCGCTACGGTATGGGTCGGATTCGATAATAACGTAGACCTTGCCAATAACCAGCATGATATTGCAAAATATCTTTGGAAGGAATGTATGTCAAGAATCCATTCAAACCTTCCCAATGCATCTTTTGACAAACCAAACGGTATTATCTCATGCGCCATATGTTCCGAATCGGGCAAACTTCCCAACCCCGGTCTTTGTGACGATCATATAAGAACCGAAATGTTTATAGAGGGAACCGAGCCCATGGAATATTGTGATATTCATTATAAGGGTACAATTTGCGGATATGACGGCAAAATCGCCTGTCCAAACTGTCCTTTCCCTCAGGACGGCGTTGCTACGCTTCCTTTAAGGGAATCTGAATTGCTTGATTACGGACAGACCGAAACCATGGATAATCACTGCTGTCACAATTCAGAATTCTTCGCACAGCCCAACGCTCAGGAAATCATCAACCAGCAGGCTTGGGAGATAATGACAAGATAATAAGAATCTTTAAACATAAAAAATCCCGGATAATAATCCGGGATTTTTTTATCTTGTTTATTTTTTAATCGCCTGAGACGTAGTCTTCGTATTCTCCGTCATCGTTTAAGAACATCGGAACGATTTCTACGTATTCAGCAAATACATATGCAGGTCTGTTGTCATATTCAATCTTCAGCCAATCGGAACCGTCGTTGGATAAAATCTTAAAGTCAAATCCCTTGTAGGCAGAACCGAGACGTTCAAAATCCGTTCCGGGACCGGATCGAATATTAACATTATCTTCAATTAATCTTGCTCTGTCTTCGACTTCTATATGTACTTCTTCTTTCTTTTCGTTTATCTGAATTTCGATATCGGAAAGATCGACTTTTTCCTTGACGGGAAGATAATAATTCGCCGCATCGGGATCGATTTCAACCGGAGGTCTGGTTGCAAGTTTGATGATGCAAAACAGAATCGCTATCGAAAGACAAATAATTACTCCGTACATTATGGAAGTTCGAGACTTCTTGTCTAATAAGCCCATATTATTTTATCCGAATTTATTGTTTTTCAGCCTCAAAAGATATTTCCTGGGTATAAGCATTTTCCATTCCGTCGTATTTGATTGATATAACCATAACTCCGGAAATCTTATCGCCGTAGCAATCGCCGTTAATTGAAATCTGATACTGTCCGCTTGTGTCTTCGAAACCGAATAAAGATTCGGAAAGATAACCGTTCTGATCAGTATCCGTTACGGAAAGCATAAAACTGTTTCCGTCATCTGTGTTAACAAGCAAATCTCCGCTTCCGAATTTACCTTTTGCATAATCGGAATATGTGATGAATGTTCTGTTGTTGAATCTCTGATTATCAAAATATTCACCCATATTGACAATCAAATCCCATGCGGCGGGCGTTGTATCGAGATCTTCGTAAAGTGAAATCGCAAAAGGCTTTTCCTCTGCATCGGAATACAAAGAATCAATCTCTAAGGAAACTCCCTTATCTGTAAGATAATTATAAAGATCCTGAGAACCATAGGTTGTATTGACCTTGCTGTATCCTACATAATCACCGTAATAAGCTGAGCAATTGGAATAATCGGCGCTTGATACGGGCGATTTCTTAAGTACAAAGAATGCAATGAGAGCAACAGCCACACATACAACAAACAAAACAACCAAAACCACAACGGCTATAATTACCGCAATAAGACAACCTTTGCCTTTTTTCTTGGGTTTCTTTTCCTTAGCCGCTTTCTTGGGAGCCTCAGCGGGTGCAGGAGCAGGCGCAGGTGCCGGCTGGGGTACGGGAGCAGGCGCGGGAGACGATGCAGGAGCTTCGGCTGCAGTTGCAGAAGTCGCTTCCTGAACGGGCGCAGGAGCGGGAGCTGCTGTGGGCGTTGCTTCTGAAGCAGGAGTTGCTACGAGAGCGGATGCTGTAGCAGATGCTGCTTCGGGAGCAGGTATCGCTTCGACAGCGGGTGCTGTAGCAGGTGTTGCTTCGGCTGCGGCTTCCTTAACTTCCTCTTTGACTTCGGTTGCAGTCTCTTTTATTTCTTCTTTAACTTCTTCTGCCTTATCGGCAGCTTCGGTCTTTATTTCTTCAATATTTTCTTTTACTTCGGATGTAGCCTGTACGGCTTCTTCTTTAACCGTGGCAACGGTTTCGTTTACAGTTTCTTTTACTTCTTCAACTTTTGTAACCGCCGCTTCTTCAACGACAACTTTTGTTCCGCAATTGGGGCAGAATAAAGCATTATCAGCAAGTTTTTGTCCGCAAGTACTACAATACATAACCATTCTCCTTTTTAAATATCAAAAGATAATTTAACACAAAAAATATTATATCATTTTAAATGCATTATATACAACACCTAATGGAACAATTTATTGACAAAATAAAAGCAACTATGATAATATAATTCTCGTTGCAAATGCTGCTATGGCTCAGTAGGTAGAGCGTCGCATTGGTAGTGCGGAGGTCACGGGTCCGATTCCCGTTAGCAGCTCGCGCGTAAAGCACGAAGAAAATAAGTAAAAAATAACGCATCCGCAAGTTCACTTGCAGGATGCGTATTTTTTCTTATTTTCTGACGCTCGCGGTGAAATAAACGCGAAGCGTTTATGAATGCGCGAGTTATTCGTGCTTTACGCATTTTTCACGATGAAATAAACGCGAAGCGTTTATGAATGAGTGAGCACCTCGTGCTTTGCAGTAAGTTGAATGCGCGAGCACCTCGCTCAGTCTTACTTAAGCTCCAAGTCATCCCATGAATCAGCGGGAACAAATGCAATATATGTCTTTCCTGTGTTTAATTTGATTTCTTCGCCTGTTGATTTGTAATAATAATGTGTGATTCCTTCGGGCGTGGCTTTGGTCCATGTGATGGGCACTGCGGAACCGTTAGTTACATAATAGCCTTCATGGCTTGTTGAATCGGTTACGTTGTAAGTAAGATAACCGTTAACGTCAAGCTGTGTGAAAGAAATGCATTCGAGGATAACATTCTTAAAGCTTGTTGTTTCGCCGTCAAGCGCATCTATATGAGCTTTACCGTATTCATAATATTCATATACTTTGTTTTCGCTGTCATATTTAAGCTGGGATTTGTTATGAGGGAAAGGAAGATCGATCTGTTTAACATTCTTGGCACCTTTCATCTCTCCGATCTTATTGTCACCCTTGGAGAATTCCCAATGCTTGCCTTCGTAATATTTGTTGTAATCCAAAGAAAAACCTGCATCATCAAGTCTCTTTTTAAGTCCGTTGTATGATTTTCCGGTTGTTGGATTCTTATAATCCTCATAAGTCACATATTCAGTGAATTCGGAATTCTTTCCGTTTGAATATCTTGCAAATCCGCCTGACAAATGGTTGCACTGAGGCATTGCTATATATCCGTCGATATAGAAAGGGCCTCCGTCATGAATAAGAATCGCATTCCATTCAAAAGAAAGCATAACGTTCGTCGTACGTGTACTTCTGATACTTCCGAGCTGTTCAATCTTTTCCCAGTCTTTTATAATACACATAAGTCTGGTGATTCTTCCGTTTGCGGTTGAATTCATAAGTTCGTAAACGACATCGGACTGGTTTACTCCGTAATGATCCAAAGCCGTAAGCTCATTGTCAACCATAACTGCAATGGGTCTTTGCTTCTCAAGACTTTTGTCAATCCATTCGTTGGTCAGTTCGCTTCTTACACAGCCCTCTTTTGTTTCCAGAAGATCTTCATCAATTTCTTCTTCCTTGACTTCTTCCTCGTCATCTTTTCCGATCAAATCACTGTCAATACTGACCACATCACTGTCATCATCGGGAACATCGACCGGGTCATTGCTGCATGCCGTAAAAACAAAAAGAAGGGATAAAATTCCGACAGCAGTTACGGCAAAAGCTTTAAGTTTTTTCAGATTCATAAAATATTTCCTCTCAAGTTGTATTTATTAAAACCACAATACCTATTAATTATAACACCGAAAAACACAAAATAAAAGGGTTTTTGCGTATTAGTCACCAAATTGTCCATATCTGTCTTTTTCGTACAATTCATTGATTTCATCTATATTGTTTTTCATCGTATTTTTAATATCTTCGGCTCTTTCTTTGGGCGTATGATGTTTTTTTATTTCATATCCTTTTTTGATGTTTTTGATGACAATCTTTTTATATTGTTTTCTTATCTTTGAAAGATTCTCTTTTTTTATAGGTCTCTTTCTTACAATCTTTTCTCTTATTTCGACCACATCATCATTCTCAATCGTCAGTGTCGCCACTTCTCTTTTTTGCATAATGAATCTGATGGTTTTTATTGCCGTAACAATCAAAAATATAAGAATACCGATAACGATAATCGTACAGATAATATTGGATATCAGATTGAAAGCGGCACTCCCCTCTCCGATTTCTTCGGGAAGCTGATTGAACATAACGATTTCTTCCTCATCGTTTCCGAAGAGAAATTCAAAAATCTTTTCAATAATTTCAAGAAACTTTATAATCAAAAATCCCAAAAACGAAGCGAATTTGTAATATACAAACAAAAACAGTCTGTCCATGGCTTCGATTCTTGCTGATATCATTACCGCAAAAGTAACAAGAATAAAGGGAATCGACAATTTCAAATCGTTTCCGACCATTTCCTTAAAAGGCATTTTATCGTTGTTTTTTCTTTCAATCGAAAGATAATAAGAATTTTGCAAAAGGAGTCTCAGATAAAAGAATCCGACATACAAGACGCCGATAGCGAAAAATATTTTCATCAAAAAATTAAGTCTGAAAATATCCGCCAAAAGATAATCAAAAGCAGGTACAACCACAAGCATGACCGAGAATTCATCGAAGGTTTCGCCTCTTTTCACAAAATAGTTTCTGATATCAAGTATCGTATAAACTATAAAAAGAAGGAAAAACAGAGCTTTATAGTCAACCGGAATCGGTATCAAAAGAATTACGACGAACAAAATGACATGCAAAACCGAATACAGAATTATGTTGTTCCAAAAAGCAGATCTGTCATCGAAAATCTTCCTCAAGAGGTAGGAATAAAGCAAAAGCAAAAACACTCCGATTGTAAGTACCGGAGAAAAAGGTTTTTTGTAAGCAAGGTCCCAAAGTTGGGCAACGCTTATGTTAAACAAAACAACCATTATGAAATTGCTCACTTCCGAAAAGAAGTATAAACTTTTAGTTTTCACGATTCACAACCCACTTGAAAATATCGGTGCCGTTCTCACAAAAAGGAGCTATATCGTTATTCGGATACTCCGGAACAATCAAAGATATTTTAATACCGTTTGATTTAAGCTCATAAAACTTATCCGCAAAATCCTGTTTTCTGTAATTGGAAACAATGATGTATTCGTTTTCTTCTTCGGCGTTGATGCATTCTTCCATTATTTTTAAAATCGAAGCAACGCTGTCGGTAATCTTAATCCTAGCAAGCGCTATGTCTATGTTTCTGATATGCCCGTCATCGCAGCCCGCCTCCACTTCGACCGTTTCGTCGGTATCGTAATCCCTTCCGTTGGTATACATGGCAACCGGAACGCGTTCTTCCAAAAAATAATCCGCCAGACAGGATACGATTCTTATCGACCATTCCGATAAATTAACGCTGTTTCTTACGGCATTCATATCAAGATTCATAATCAAAATCACATTTTTCCTGTTGGTGGAATTGAATGTGTTTACATGAAGCAATTCGCTTTTTGCAGTTGCCTTCCAGTTAATATGATTCATCGGGTCATAGGGCTGGTATTCCCTTATCGATCTGAATTCAAAAGGATCCTCGTTGATTTTGATTCTTTTGACCACGTCTCCGGTAAATCTTACTATATTATCCTGCATAAGCTCTCTTTTTATTCTGGCGGGCAAAACAAGAATGGATGAGTATTCTCTCGAAGTGGCGTAATTGCTCTTATCCATAAAAATATCTTTGCAAATCATATCAATCGAAGTGGTTTTGAATTCGCCTCTTTGAGTCGCTTTGAAATTATATTTTCTTGTAATAATCTGAAAAGGTCTGCATGAAAAATAATCGCTGCGGTAATACTGATCCGTTACCGTTGCGTTTTTTTCGCTCGGAAAAACAAACGATCTGGATAAAGAAAATTTTAACTGAATAACGGGCAGCAAAAGAAACTTATCGTTTTTGATAACTTCGATAAGTGCATTTTTGTCGCCTTCTCTGACAATCGGTTCTTCGAAATCGATATTAACTTTTAATCCTTTGGACCAGTACTTCTTGTATACCGCTCTCTGGATAAGGTATAAAAGAAGCGCAATGCCGAGAACTATAAGCAGTCTCATGCGATATTTCTTCTCCGATTATTTGATTTCAAAATCTTCGCTGGGAACCTCGATGCGGTTAATAAGCGAATCCAAATACTGTTCTTTGGACACTCTGTCTTTTCTGTTGATAAAAAGAATTCGGTGAAGCAGTACTTCTTTTATGAGTTTCTTTATATCATCGGGAAGCACGTAATCCCTGCCGTCAAGCAACGCGGATGCTTTGGAAGCTTTCAGAAGAGAAAGCGCGCCTCTTGGACTCACGCCCATATATGTTCCTGAATCTTCTCTCGTCACTTCGCAAAGTTGCGCTATGTATTTAACAAGATCGGGATGAATTTTTATTTCCTTAAGCAAATCCCTCATTATAAGGATGTCCGATGCATCAGCGACGCTCTCAAGCGTCTGAAGCGGTTCGTTGTTTTCGAAACGAAGCAGCATTTTGACCTCTTCTTCAAGAGAAAGATTTCCAAGGGAAAGCTCCATCATGAATCTGTCGAGTTCAGCTTCGGGAAGAGGAAATGTTCCGGCCGTCTCAACGGGGTTTTGCGTAGCGATAACAAAGAAAAGAGAATCGAGTTTTCTTGTTTCTCCGTCAACCGTTACCTGTTTTTCCTGCATTGCTTCAAGAAGCGCGGACTGTGTTCTCGGAGTCGCTCTGTTTATTTCATCCGCAAGAAGTATATTCGTAATAACCGGTCCCGAAACAAAATTAAACTTCTCAGTGGCTCTGTTATAAACGTTAAGACCTATAATGTCAGCGGGAAGCAAATCGGGTGTAAACTGTATTCTTGAAAATTTGGAATTTACGGACTGAGCAAGTGCTTTGGAAAGCATCGTTTTGCCTGTTCCCGGCAAATCTTCCAAAAGTACGTGTCCGTCTGCAATAAGACAAATTAAAACCTTGTCGATTACATCGTCTTTGCCGACAATAACCTTTGATATATTTTCTTTAATCAAATTCAATTTTTCTTTTGCTTCGTTTACAGTCATAAAACATCCTTTCCAATCCATGAATTATTTGTCACTAACAAACATCGCATCTCCGAAAGAGAAAAACCTGTATTTTTCCCTGACGGCTTCTTCGTATGCGGCCAAAACGTTTTCCCTTCCTGCAAGAGCGGACACAAGCATGATAAGCGTTGACTCCGGAAGATGGAAATTGGTGATAAGGCAATCCATAACCTTAAATTCATAACCGGGATAAATAAAAATACTCGTATCCCTGCTTTCGGCTCTTAATATTCCGTTTTCGTCCGATGCGGATTCAACTGTTCTGCAGCTTGTCGTACCGACGCAGATAATTCTTCCGCCTTCTTTTTTGGTACGATTGACAATATCGGCCGTTTCTTTGGTAACCTGATACCATTCGGAATGCATATGATGATCGAGAATATTGTCTTCTTTTACGGGTCTGAAGGTACCGAGCCCGACATGCAAAGTTACATATGCTATCCTAACTCCCTTCTCTTCGATTCTTTTTAGGAGATCGGTTGTAAAATGAAGTCCTGCCGTGGGTGCGGCCGCCGATCCGTCAAATTTGGCATAAACGGTCTGATATCTGTTTTTATCCAAAAGTTTATGCGTAATATAGGGAGGAAGCGGCATTTCGCCGAGCTTATCTAGGATTTCTTCCCAGATTCCGTTAAATGCAAATCTTATGATTCTGTTCCCTTCGGGTGTTATGTCGACCACTTCACTTGATAAGATTCCGTTCCCGTATTCAAATTTATCTCCGATTCTTGCTTTTTTGCCGGGTTTAACAAGGCATTCCCAATCCGTATCGGAAAGTCTTTTAAGAAGCAGGAATTCAACACTTGCTCCCGTCGGGATTTTCTGTCCGAAAAGCCTTGCGGGAATAACCTTCGTATTGTTTAAAACCAGGCAGTCGCCTTCGTTTAAAAAGTCAATAATGTCGGAAAAACGATGATGCGAAAATTCACCCGTGTTTTTGTTTAATTTCAAAAGCCTTGAAGAAGAACGGTCCGCAAGCGGGTCCTGCGCAATAAGCTCTTCGGGCAAATCGTAATAAAAGTCTTTTTTCTTAAGTTCCATAAAAAATTATCCAATGCAAAAATTAATGGAGCAAAAAATAATTGCTCCATTAATTATAAATGCAAATATGCTTAATTTCAAACATTACATATTCTTGATAAAGGAAATATATCCTCTGAAAGTTTCGTATATATCGGCTTTGCTCGTCGCTTCAAAAGGTGCATGCATATTAAGCACGGCAACACCGCAATCTATAACATTCATACCGTATTTTGCAAGCATGTAAGCAATCGTTCCGCCGCCGCCCAAATCAACTTTTCCGAGTTCGGCAAGCTGGAAAGAAACATCATCCTTGGAAAAGATATTTCTTATCGCTCCGAGGTATTCGGCATTCGCATCGTTAGATCCGCTCTTTCCTCTCGAGCCCGTAAATTTGCAAAGTACAAGGCCTTTTGAGAGATATGCGACGTTTTTCTTGTCGAAACTCGAAGCATACGAAGGATCGAAAGCACTCGAGACATCGCTTGAGAGCATATTGGAATTTGCAAGCATTCTGCGAAGCTTAATTTCGGAATAATCACCGGTAAGATTCAAAAATTCCGCCATGGTGTTCTCAAAGAACATGGACTGCATTCCGGTAGCTCCGACGGAACCTATTTCTTCCTTGTCTGTTAAAATGCATACCGCCGTTCTCTTTACTTTTTTGACTTTAAGCATCGCTTTGTAGGAAGGGAACGAACAAACTCTGTCATCCTGTCCGTATCCGAGCACCATCGAACGGTCAAGACCGGCTTCCCTTGCTTTTCCCGCAGGAACGATTTCAAGTTCCGCGGAAAGGAAATCTTCTTCTTCGATATCGTAATATTTCTTTAAAATATCAAGAACCGATTTTTTAACGGCTTCTTTTTCTTCCTTGTCTTCTTTTCCTTTTTTCGAAGCGTTTTTCTTTTCTTCGCTAACGGGTTTGTTTCCGATTATCAGATCGAGCGCCTCGCCCTCAATAACCTTGGCTGCTTTTTTCTCAAGCTGTTCCTGGGAAAGATGAATAAGCAAATCGGAAATAAAGAATACGGGATCGTCCTCTTCTTCCCCGAGATTGACGATAACCGTCGTTCCGTCCTTTTTTGCAACTACGCCGTGGATTGCAAGAGGAATCGTAACCCACTGATATTTCTTGATTCCGCCGTAATAATGCGTATCAAGATATGCAATTCCGCTGTCTTCGTAAAGAGGATTTGATTTGACATCAAGCCTCGGCGAATCGATATGCGCACCGAGAATGTTTAATCCGTTTTCGGCATCTTCGGTTCCGACATTGATCATAATAAGGGATTTGTTCATGTTTGCGGCATAAACCTTGTCTCCGGCTTTGAGTTTTTTTCCGGATTTAATTACTTTTTTGATATCGACATAACCTTCTTTTTCGATATCGTTTACGATAAAATCAACGCATTCCCTTTCGGTTTTGTTCACGGATATAAAATTGATATATTCTGCGCAGAATTTATCCAATTCTTTTAACTGATTTTCGGAATATTTATTCCAAATGCATTTGTTTTCCATAAAAACTCCCTTCGTAAATTCCGTTTATTTTAATAATTTCTTTTTCAACAATGAAAGTGCCCGATTAATGATAAAAGCACATACCGATATCGATACGACGGAAACGAGCGTATAAAAATACCTGTTTTTCAAAGTTTCGACAAAATACGGATAAAAGCCTCTTAAAAACAATCCCTGAAGAGCATAGATTTCAAGAGAAATAAGCCCTATGAAACGGGTAACGGGATTAATAAGAAGCCGATATGAAATACTGCATATAATATACAAAAACGATATGACAAAAATAATCAAAAACAAATCGACAAAAAGATTAAGCACAAAATACAATACCGACAGGATTATATTCGCGTTTACAAAATCCTTATATCTGAATTCGATTAATGTTGCAAAAACCGTAAGGCAGACAAATACAAACAAAGAAACAATACATATCAAAATGCCTTGCTTTTTCATAAACGAGTCGAATTTGTCTTTAAGATACGCAACAAAAACACCGATTGCAAACGAAAACACCGGAGAATAAACATTTGCCGGAGATTTGATAATGAAATTAATAACCGTGAATACAAACAGAAATAACGATAAAGCAATCAGCTTATATGCGTTCTTTTTGAGAAATCTCCATATGATGAAAAATGCAACATACAAAAGAAGAATGAGCTGCAAATACCAACCGAAACTTATTATTGTGCTGCCGTAAAAAAACGAAAGTATCAAAGCAGAAGGTTTAATTTCGTTTTTTAAAGCAAGCTCAAATATTATGTAAACTAAAAGAAAGAACAGATAAGTCAGATAAAAAGGCAGTATTCTTTTTTTCGGAAAACTCTTAATATACGAATCACCTTTATTGATATAAGATATGCCGAGCCCGTATCCCGATATGAATATAAATAAAACAACGGCGAAATGCCCAAGCAACAAAAATGCATATCCGAAAGAAGTATCGGACAAAAAACCCGTAAACTGGTACAAATGATGAATCAAAACGCATACGGCAAGTATGCCTTTTAACGCATCAAATGCTTCCTTGGTCATGTATTTGTTGTCTTTGTTGGTCATTTCACCGCTCATTAAGAACGCTCCGTTAATCTTTAGCTTCTTATCTCAACATTAAGTTTGTATTTAAGATTTCCGAGTATCTTTTTAACGTATTTGTCCACCGAATCGGCTTCGAAATCTTCTTCGCCGGGCGTAAATGTTACGGTAAACGCAAGGCTCTTCTTGTCTGCGGGAATATTCTCTCCTTCGTAAACGTCAAAGAGTTTAACACCCGTAATATATTTGCATGCGTCTTTAATTGTATCTTCCACTTCGCCGCAGGTAATATTCTTGTCGGTCAAAAGAGCAAGGTCTCTGTTTACGGATGCGAATTTCGAAAGAGGCTTGTATGCTGCCTTTGTATCAAGCGCATAAAGATAATCGAGATCGATTTCAAGAATGTAGGCATCCGTTCTCAAATCGAGTTTTTCAGCCACTTCGTAAGCCACTTTGCCCAAATAACCTATAACAGTGTCGCCTTCTTTGATAGAAGCCGTTTGATAAGGATGAAGGAAAGGTTTTTCGCAGGGTTCGTATTTAAATTTCGTGAAGAACGAATCAGCTACCGCGTTTGCCATTCCCTTAAGTGTATAAAAATCATATTTTTCGCCGAAAATCGCAAGCGAAAGCGTTTGTTTTTCTTCGGGATATTCCGTTAAAGGAAGGTTCTTAGGAATAAATCTGGATGCAACTTCGAAAAGTTTGCCTTCAAGATTGCCCTTTTTCTGGTTTCTTGAAACCGCATGAAGCATTGAAGGAACCAGAGTTGTTCTCATAACGGAAAGATCTTCGTTAATGGGATTTAAAATCTTGATTGCCTTTCTTTCAACAGCATCTTCGCTGAAATTTAAAAGATTGAAATCCGAAGGCGAAATGAACGAATAATGGATGCATTCGTATGCGCCCCTTGCACAAAGGTCCTTTTTGAGTTTAAGTTCTTTTTTCTGCTTTGCGTTGAGACCGCCCATCGTTACTTTTGCATCGGGAAGGAATGTGTCAACGATATGATCGTATCCGTACATACGAATAACTTCTTCCGCAACATCGGGATAACTTTCCATATCTTCTCTGTAAGCGGGAATCATAAGTGTCAATTCATCGCCGTTAACCTTCGGATCAAACGAAAGGTTCTTTAAGATTCTTACAATGTCATCTGCAGGAACTTCTATTCCGAGAACCCTGTTAACTTTTGCAATGCTTACTTTCATTTCCTTGGGCTCAATCGAGTTGCCGGTATTGACATCGACATGCGTCGAAGAAACAACTCCGCATTCGAGTTCCTCGACAAGATGGAGAGCTCTCTTCATTGCATTATATGTAGAATATTCATCAACCCCTTTTTCGTATTTGGCAGAAGCATCGGTTCTCTTTCCGAGAACTCTTGATGTCTTTCTGATATTGTCTCTTGCGAATTTGGCAGACTCAAACAAAACTTCCTTTGTCGTTTCTCTGATTTCGGAATTGAGACCGCCCATAACACCCGCAATCGCAACAGGCTTAACACCGTCGCAGATAACCAGGTTATTTGTCGTAAGTTCATATTCCTGCGAATCCAAAGTCACGATTTTTTCTTTGTCTTTGGCTCTTCTTACGACAATCTTGTTTCCTTCGATATAATCGCAGTCAAACGCATGCATGGGCTGACCCATTTCAAGAGATACATAATTAGTTATGTCAACCATATTGGAGATGGGTTCCTGGCCGACAAGTGCCAGTCTTCTCTTCATCCAAAGAGGCGATTCTTTAATGACAACATCATGAACATAATGTCCGATGTATCTGGGACAGATATCGGGTGCTTCAACTTCGACGATAAAACCTTCTTTTTTAGAAGAATCGGGTGTGAAATCAAGCGCGGGTGCTTTGTATTTTCTGTTTAATACAGCCGCAACCTCTCTCGCAATACCCGTAATGCATTGACAATCCGGTCTGTTGGCGGTAATAGAAACATCGAAAATATAATCGTCAAGACCGACAACGGGCTTGATATCCGCGCCGATTTGTTCGTTATCGTCAAGCAGGAGCAATCCGTTATAGGATGCGCCCGGATACATTCCTTCGCTTACACCTATTTCAACGCCCGAGCAAAGCATACCGTTTGAATCGTATCCGCGAAGTTTACCAGCTTTGATTTTCATAACGCCTTCGACGGTCTTATGGTCTTTGGCTGTAGCATAAACACTTGCTCCGTCAAGAGCAACGGGGAATTTTTTGCCTGCACTGACATTGTCGGCGCCGCAACAAATCTGAAGCAGTTCTCCCGTTCCGACATCAACTTTACATACATGAAGATGTGTATCGGGAATGGGTTCGCATTCTTTTACAAGGCCGACAACAACGCCCGAAATATCCTTTCCGATTTCGATTACTTCTTCAACTTCAAAACCGCAGGAGAATAATTTTTCTTCGAGTTCCTGAGGAGTAATATCCTTAATATCAACATATTCATTTAACCAACTTAAAGGTACTAACATAACAAACTCCTTTATTTATCTGTTTCTTCGAATGAGCATCATAAATATGCAATGCTTTTTTAATTGTCATCAATCTGCTTTAATACGTTAAGGTCGGATTCAAACAGCAATTTAATGTTGTTGATACCGTATTTAAGCATTGCGGTACGTTCAATACCGATACCGAACGCAAGACCCGAATATTCTTCGGAATCGATACCGCAATTTTCGAGTACCTTTTTGTTAACGATTCCGGCACCGAGAATTTCAATCCATCCGGTACCCTTGCAAAGCTTGCAGCCTTTTCCGCCGCACTCAAAGCAGCTGACGTCAACTTCCACGGAAGGCTCCGTAAAAGGAAAGTACGAAGGACGAAGTCTTGTTGTCGTATCTTCGCCGTAGATTTTCTTTACAAAAACATCCAGCATGCCCTTAAGATCGCAAAGAGTAATCTTTTTATCCACAACAAGGCCTTCCATCTGTGTAAACATGGGCGAATGGGTCGCGTCATCGTCAGATCTGAAAACCTTTCCCGGAGATAAAATCTTAATGGGCGGCTTGCTGTTCTCCATAACATGAATCTGTCCCGATGAAGTCTGCGTTCTTAAAAGAAACTCGGGTGACAGATAGAATGTATCCTGCATATCTCTTGCGGGATGATCCGCGGGAGTATTAAGAGCAGTAAAATTGTAGTAATCGTTTTCGATTTCCGTACCTTCGAAAATGGTAAATCCCATTCCGGCAAATACATCGATAAGCTGATTTCTCATCTGAGTAATGGGATGAAGATTACCCTTTTCCGTCGGGTCGGAATCGATTGTTACATCAATCTTTTCGTTTTCGTATCTTAATTTTAATTCTTTATCTTTCATCTTGGCATCAAGGTCCTCAAAGACCTCTGTAGCCCAGTTTTTGAGTTCGTTAACCTGTTTTCCGTATTCAGCTTTCTCTTCATTGGGAATGTTTTTCATTTCCTTCATAAGCTGGCCGATTTCACCCGTTTTCGAATCAAGATATTTTTTTCTTAATTCAAATGCGGACGCTCTCGATACGGCAGACTGTTCGATACTGTCGAGAATTTCCTGTTTGATTGAAGTTAATTTTTCGTTCATATCTATCTCCTTATATATTTTTAAGCGCTTCCCTTAATTTTTCTTATTCTTAACATTTATAATCCCAAATATCACAAAAACAAAACAGGCCGGGGAAACAAACAGCAATAAAAAAACCAAGATGTAGCCTAAGCCAAAAACAATCCCCAAATCCGAACTCCCGAATAAATTAAAAATCCCGTAAAGAATTCTCTCTACGGGACGTAATAAACGCGGTACCACCCATATTCTCTCAGGCAAAGCCCGAAAGCACTCATTTAAGTTAACGTACTTTTCGACGTGCAAACCTACTGTGATTCAGAATGCAGACTCCGGTGTGAAATTTGCCTTTAATCATTGTCTTCGGAAAGCTCTCAGCGTATCACTATCCTTCTCTGTAAGATTAATTAAGACTCTGTGCACCATCAATGCCTTATTAAACTAAAATCAATTATATTAGCATTATACAAATAAAGTCAATAAGAAAAACTTATTGCTTCACTTTATCCTTTTCTTCTTTTTCGCGGTTGAAATATACATTTATAATTCCGCCGAACATAAACAGCACGGAAAGTGAATAAACCCAGATTAACATGATAATGACCGTAGCCATCGAACCGTAAAGGTTAAACGTGGAATAATGCATCAGGTAAAAGTTGAAAGCCCAGTTAAAAGCCGTCCATGTCGTTCCTGTAAACAAAGCGCCCCTCCACTGTCTTCTCGGTCTGGTTTTCTTGTCGGGAACCCATGCATATACAAAAGTAAGAATAAATGCATAAAAAATCCACTGTACGAGGAAACGGAAATTAAAGATTGCTTCCAACCATCCGAAATGGAATCCGAAATACTGTCCGAGCAACTCGTAAATATAGTTTATAAAGACAACTACCGCAACCATGATTACGATTGCAATGGCAAAAAGAAGAGAATAAACAATGGCACGAAGTCTTAACAAAATAAAATTGGACAGTTCGGCACACCCGTTTATGACGTTTAAACCGCTCTTAATGCCCTGTATGCCTTTTGCCGCAGACCAAAGCAGAATCAAAGTGGTAATCGATAAAATCGCGGGAGAATGACCGTAAAGCTGCCTTATGATATTAACCGTAAGAGAATCAAGCGCTTCGGGAAGAACTTTGGATAAAAATTCCAACACACCCGCTTCGGAAAGAGGCGTAAAAGGAATGATTGAAAATACAAGAAGCACGGTGGGAAAAATCGCAAGAAATACAAAAAAGGCAACACTCGATGCGAACAATCTTGCATTGGTTTGCCGATAAAGCATAGATATTTCCATATAACCGTTAAAAAAAGATTTAAGTTTTTTCATAATAAACAACCCGAAACATGATCTCGTATTTTGACTCCTAGCTAAAAGCCAGGTGGGTAACCGCAAATAAATTTCTGCCTTCCATCGGATAGAGCTTAAAATGGCCTGACATAGATTTAAAGATATAGGAATCCCGTTTAAAGTATTGTAGGGTCAAAATAACAAGTCGTCATATTTCAGGTGTCTTTATTATACCTTAATTCGATATAAAAATCAATACGACGCAGCCTCGGTAGAGACTACGTCGTATTGTATATAATCCCCTTTTTACTCATTTTCCTGTTTATTTAAAGTAAGCTATGGCTTCCTTAAGACCATCCGACAAATCATTCATATATTCACTGTCATCGCTTACTTTACGAACATTCTCGGCTATATTTTCAATTGAAGCGGTAACTTCCTGATTAGTTGCGGCCGTTTCTTCGGAAATGGCTGAAAGATCGCTGACGGAACCGAGAAGTATGTCTTTAATTTTATCAAGTTCGGTTGCAACATGCGAAACCGAATTGATTTCGTTGACCGAAGATTTGATTTCTTCATCAAGAAGATTAAATTTATCAAGAGTGATTTCAAGCAGTTTTCTCTGCTCATCGATGATGTTTTCAACTTCCCTTGATTCGGTAACGCATTCTTCGGACTGCGAAGAAATCTGATTGACAACATCCTTAATCTTGGAAGCCGACTGATTCGACTGCTCTGCCAGATTCTTGATTTCTTCCGCAACAACACCGAATCCTTTTCCTGCTTCGCCCGCTCTGGCAGCTTCTATTGAGGCGTTAAGTGCAAGCAGATTTGTCTGAGATGCTATATTTGTAATAAGATTCATCATCTCATCAATCTTTTGAATTGATTCGTCAGTCTGTTCAATGAGTTTGGTAATGTTTTCAATTGCCCACAAAGATCTTTCGGAACTTTCGTTCATGCTTCTTATGCATTCCGAAGCCTCATTGTTGGCATTTGTCATCTTTCCTGAGCTTAAATTCAAATTCTGCGTATTCTTGACAACTTCTTCTATTCTCTCTCCCATTGAAACAACATTTTCATTGATTTCCTGAACGCTTTGTGCCATGGTTTCGGTTGTCTGAGCAAGACCGGTCATGCTTTCGGAAATCTGCGAAGTACCCATTGAGGAGGATTTGGCCAAAGTAGCCGACGCCACAATGGTTTCCTTTAACGAATCCGCTTCTCCCCGAATCTTTGATATGGAATTATCCAAAACATCCCGAAGTTTGGATGCCGAAGATATCAAAAGAGATGTCTCTTTGACCATAGATTTTTCGTTTATGTCAACACGGACATTTCCGTCCGCAATTTCCGCAATCTTGTCCGAAACTTTTTTAATGGGTGTCGAAACCCAAAACGAAACGGATACTGCAACAAGAATCGACAGAACCTCAAGTACGCCACCGCAAATAACTATGAGTACGGTCATTTTTGCTTCGGCCTTCTTTACGTCATCCATTCTTTTTCCCGAAAAGGCCATACCGAAAACCTCATCATCGGATTTTAAAGGAACATAATAAACATAATAAAGATTTTTGTCTATTAATACATTCTTTCCGTAATAATCTTCACCGTTTCTGACTTTTTCCCAAATCTCCGGAGAAGCTTGGGTTCCTTCGATACGGTTCCCCGAAGAATCACGAATGGTAGTCATAAATCTCACATCATCCTTAAACAATGTGAAATCAATTCCCGTATCACTCATTCTGTCAATAAATTCCGTATCATATTCACAGAAATCGCCCTCAAGATTAACTCCGTTTATCAAATCATAAATGTAATACTCCCAAAGAGAAAACGAAGCGAGTCTTAATTCCTCTTTAATGTTTTTTTCAAGATTGGAATTTGCGATTTTGGTGCATGCAAATCCCAAAATAACCAAAACAGCAGTCATTGGAACGATAATCAGTAAAATAAGTACAGCCTTTAAACTTAATGTGCTTTTCTTGTCCATTTCCCCCTCCTAAAAAAAAAGCCGGAATATTATACATATTCCGTGAATAATCCGTAAAATACGGATATGGACCAGACGGGAGTCGAACCCGTGTCCAAAAGCAGATTCCCTCTCCTTCTCCTATCACAGTCGAACATTGATATTCCCTCATTGAAGAGATGTTCGACTATCTCAACAATTCGGTAGTCCCGAATACGCCCGTCAAGGCGGGACAACCTCAACGTCGTTTCCTGTCGAAAAATGATGCCCTAAGATATCCAGACAGGTACGGATATCACGGACACGCTGCGATTAGGCAGCGAAAGCTAATTTGTTATTATCAGCGTTTATATTTAAGTTTGTGAACTGACGCGTCACTTACGGATAGCTTCTAAAGGTGCAAAACCCCTGTCGAAACCATTACTGGCCCTTATTAAATTGTATTCCGAATTTTATTTCGGATAATTTTGAAAAAAGTATAATTTTTTATGAAAAAAATTACAAATATCCCTTCAAAACTATGTATATTATAGCAAAATCACGGGAAATTAGTCAAGAAAAACCATTATTGCATCATGGAATTCTTGAACTCTCTTCTGGTTTCTCTTTCGTAATCTTTTTGAGCTATGCTTTCTCTCTTGTCGTAAAGTTTTTTACCGCGGCACAGGCCGAATTCCATTTTGGCTTTTCCTTTGGAAAAATATACTTTAAGAGGAATGAGCGTAAGGCCTTTTTCTTTGATTTTACCGGTGAGTTTCATTATTTCGGATTTATGAACCAACAGTTTCCTTGTTCTCAAAGGATCTTTGTTAAATATATTTCCCTTTTCGTAAGGCGAAATATTCATTCCATAGACAAAAAGTTCACCGTTGTCAATACCGATAAAAGACTCTTTAATCGAGCATTTTCCGAGTCTTAATGATTTGACTTCCGTTCCGACCAAAACGATTCCGGCTTCGAAAGTTTCCTCAACGAAGTAATCATGATATGCTTTTTTATTGTTTGCTACAAGTTTAATGTTTTCTCCTGCCATTTTCTTATCGTCCGAATATTATAAATTATATTAAAAAACGCTTCCCTCGGGAAGCGCTTATCTTTGAATTAATTGCCGAAAATAATCGGAATATTCAAAATCAATGCAACTAACATAAAAGCAATTGCGAGAAAGGTCGTAACTTTGACCAAAACACCTTCCATCGAACGGCCTTTATTCTTGCCCCAGTATGAATCGGCGATACCGCCTATGGCTCCGAGGCCCTGCTGTTTGCCTTCCTGCATAAGAACCAGGAATGTAAGCGCTACACATATAAGTATAAAAACAACCATTACTATTATCTTGACTATTTGCATTATACACCTCAAATACATTTATCTAAACATGCAAATGATATAATAACATACAGAATTTTATTTTGCAAGGAATTTAATTATTCCGGCCGATAAAAAATGATTCGGGCCAATGACCCGAACCATTTATTTTTTATTAAACCAAAAGCGACTTTCCGGTCATTTCGACAGGCTGCTCCATTCCCATAAGTTCGATGATCGTGGGAACGATATCGGCAAGGCATCCGCCTTCGCGAAGTTTCTTTCCTTCGGGTCCGTTTACAAGAATAAAAGGAACGGGGTTTGTAGTATGAGCAGTGAAAGGTTCGCCTGTTTCGTAATCGATAAGCATTTCCGCATTTCCGTGATCGGCACAGATAAACATTGTTCCGCCTACTTCTTTTACGAAATTAACGATTTCACCAACACATTTGTCGATTACTTCGATTGCTTCGATTGCAGCTTCCAAAACTCCTGTATGTCCGACCATATCGGGGTTGGCAAAATTACAGATAATCACATCGTATTTAGAACTGCCGTCTTCGTTCTTTGCTGTAATTGCTTCGCTTAATTTATCGCATACGGTATATGCGCTCATTCTGGGCTTTTTGTCATATGTGGGAACATACTTGGGCGAATTGACAAGAATTCTGTCTTCGCCTTCATTGGGTGTTTCCACACCGCCGTTAAAGAAGAATGTTACGTGAGCATATTTTTCTGTCTCGGCGATTCTTGCCTGCTTTAATCCTTTTGAAGCAAGCCACTCTCCGAAAGTATTCGTAACTTCCACTTTATGGAATGCAACCGATTTGTTGGGGATTGTGGGATCGTATTCGGTAAAGCATACGTATTTGACATCAAGTCTCTTTCTGTCAAATCCTTTGAAATCATCGTCGCAGAAAGCTCTCGTAATCTCTCTTGCTCTGTCGGGACGGAAGTTAAAGAATACAATCGAATCTTTGTCTTTGATTGTCGCAACGGGTTCGCCGTTTTCGCAAACGACAGTCGGAATCATAAATTCATCCGTAACACCGTTGTCATATGAAGCCTGAATTGCACCTGTGGCGGAATCGGCTTTAACGCCTTCCCCTTTTGTCAAAGCGTCATATGCTTTCTCTATACGGTCGTAATTGTTGTCTCTGTCCATGGCATAATATCTGCCGCTGATAACTCCGACTTTGCCTACGCCGATTTCTTTCATCTTATCTTCAAGTTCGGCTACGAAATCCTTGCCGCTTGCGGGAGGAGTATCTCTTCCGTCGAGGAAACAGTGAACAAACACTTTATCGAGACCGTTTCTCTTGGCAAGTTCAAGAAGTCCGTAAATATGAGTGTTGTGGCTGTGTACGCCGCCGTCGGAAACAAGACCGTACATATGAAGAGCGGAATTGTTCTTTTTGCAGTTTTCGACAGCTTCGAGAAGTCCGGGATTTTCAAAGAAAGTACCGTCCTGAATTTCCTTGGTAATTCTTGTGAGTTCCTGATATACGATTCTTCCGGCGCCCATGTTCAAATGTCCTACCTCGGAGTTGCCCATCTGGCCGTCGGGAAGTCCTACTGCCATACCGGAAGCATTTCCTTTTACAAAGGGACATTCTTTCATAAGCTTGTCCATAACGGGTGTTTTAGCCAATGCAACGGCATTGCCTTCGGTCTTTTCGTTAAGACCGTATCCGTCAAGAATCAACAATACTTTAGGTGCGTTTGCCATAATTAAATCTCCTTTAAAATATTACATTTATGAGAAATTGATTAGTTTAAACTAACCAACTTTTAAATCAACGATAATATACTACCATATTGATAAATAAATATCTATCATTTTTTTTAAAATGGAACTTGAGGACGGGGTTTAGGGTTCAAAAAGAACTTAATGGACCAAAACGAATAAGAAGGGAGACGGTTCTTCCGATTCAATACGAACCGGGAACCCCGTCCCCCTGTTTCAGCTGACTTATACGTTTTATCTTAAATCCACTCTTCTTATCTTTCCGGAAATCGTCTTCGGAAGTTCATCCCTGAATTCAACGATTCTCGGGTATTTGTAAGGAGCGGTATGCTCTTTAACGTATACCTGGATTTCCTTCTTAAGATCTTCGCTGGGCTTCGTACCCTTTGTAAGAACGATATTGGCTTTTACAACCTGTCCTCTGATTTCATCGGGAGCGGCTACTACCGCACATTCGAGAACGTAAGGAAGTTCCATGATAACCGATTCGATTTCGAACGGTCCGATACGGTATCCCGAAGATTTGATAACATCGTCGACTCTTCCGACATACCAATAGAATCCGTCTTCGTCCTTCCAAGCGGTATCGCCCGTATGATAAAATCCGTCATGCCATACTTCAAGAGTCTTTTCTTCGTCTTCGAAATAGCCCTGGAAGAGACCGTTAGGAACCTCTCCCTGAGTATTGATGACGATTTCGCCGGTTTCGCCGACTTTGCAGGGATTTCCGTCCGGATCGACAATATCGATGTCGTAAAGAGGCGAAGGTCTTCCCATCGAGCCGACTTTATTGCTCTCTCCGACGAAGTTTGCGATGGAAAGTGTTGTTTCGGTCTGACCGAAACCTTCCATAATACGAACGCCGGTGGCTTTAAGGAACTGGTTGTAAACTTCGGGGTTCATAGCTTCGCCGGCCACGGTAGCGTATTTGATGGAACTTAAATCATATTTGGTAAGATCTTCTTTTATAAAGAATCTGTACATGGTAGTGGGTGCACAGAATGTCGTAATGTTGTACTGCTTAAACAAAGGAAGAATGTCATCGGCTTTGAATTTTTCAAAATCGTAAACAAATGTTGCGGCCTCACACATCCACTGTCCGTAAAGTTTGCCCCACAAAGCTTTTCCCCAGCCCGTATCGGCAATTGTGAAATGAAGACCGTTGGGATCTACATTATGCCAATATTTTGCCGTAGGGAAATGACCGAGAGGATATTTGAAATTATGCGCTGCAATCTTGGGGTATCCCGTTGTTCCCGATGTGAAGAACATAAGCATCGTATCGTCGCCGCATGCAAAATCTTCGGGCTTTTCGAATTCCTTGGGGAATGCTTTGAGTTCCTCGTTAAAATTATGCCATCCTTTTCTTGTAAGACCGTCAACCGAGATTTTAACCTTTAAATCGGGACACTTCTTTGATGCGAATTCGGCCTGATCCGCAACATCTCCCGTGCCGGTACAAACAATTGCCTTGCAATGTGCGGCATTGAATCTGTATTCGAAATCATGATCCTTCAAAAGATGTGTTGCGGGAATGATAATCGCACCCAGTTTATGAAGGGCAAGAATCGTGAACCAGAACTGATAATGTCTCTTCAAAACAACGAGTACCTTGTCTCCCTTGCCGATTCCGAGGGACTTGAAATAATTTGCCGTCTGATTGGAATAATCGGACATTTCCTTGAAAGTGAATCTTCTTGCTTCCTTAAGTTCCGAAAGATAAACCATTGCGGTCTTTGAAGGATTCTTCTTTGCCATTTCGTCTACGATATCGTAAGCAAAATTGAATTTTTCGGTATTCTTGAACTTTATTCCGTTGAAAATTCCGTTTTCGTCAACCGTTGTTTCAACAAATTTCTCGTAAACGGGATTTTTGATTTTGGCAAGGTCGGTATTGGTAACCGTGCTTGTTCTGACCTTGTCTTTAACCTCGGAAAGTCCCTTCTTTTCGGGATTCATTACGATTGCGTAGATTTCGCAATCTTCTCCTCCGAGTGCGATTTCGTTATGGGGAGTTGCGGAATCGTAATAAATCGCATCGCCTTCATGAAGAATTTCAACCGAATCGCCCACCATCATCTTAAGATTACCCTTGATGACGATATCCATTTCCTGACCCACATGTGTCGAGAAATGATAGGGCGGATAAAGAGCTTCTTCCGAATAAGGGATCTTAACGTAGAAAGGCTCTGCGAGTTTGTTTTTGAATTTGGGTGCAAGGTTTTGATATATAAAACCTTCTCTTCTTACGATTTCCGAACCCTCGCCCTTTCTTGTTACCGTATATTCGGAAAGTGCGGGCGATTCACCGGTCAAAAGGTCATTCATGTCAACCTTGCAGGCGTTTGCAACTTTGTAAATAAATGTGAAGGGGAAATCTTCTTCACCCGATTCGTATTTTCTGTACTGTTCGGGACTTAAACCGATTTTCCTCGCAAGTGTTTCCTGGGAAAGGTTCATAACCTCTCTCAATTCCACGATTCTTCTTACTACCTCGTGAATTTTGAATTCAAGATTCTGATTGTTTTCGCTCATGTTTTCTCCTTTTCGAAAAATAATCAACAACATAAGTTGAAATCCAAGAGATTGAGGTAGCTGATTAACAAAAGCCGGTTTCGATTCTTCGATGTTCAGCGAATGGGCTGTTAAAATTCGGCTTTACATTAAAAATACCCGTCTCAATTGCTTGAGACGGGCTAACCCGCGGTACCACTCAAATTGCACCCTGACGGTGCCTCCTCTTCTGACTCCAACAAGCCAAGTGCCTTAACGCAGCATAACGGGAATTGTCTACTCTTTGCATTTCGGAATTCCAACTCGGAAGGGATAGCCAAAAGAATTGAATTGTCACCTCACACCACCCAGCGACTCTCTGAAAATTCGACATCTAAAGCAGTCTTCGTCATAGTTTTTGTTTCTTTTATTTTGCTTTTTTAAAATTATCACTAAAAAAATTAAATGTCAATCAAAAATTTTAAAAATTTTCAGAACTTCTCTTTTTGATTAAATTTAAACAAAAGTCTGTTTATGAGAATGACATTAAGTCTTACAAAAGCACCGATATTGTACATAAGCGGAATCTTTCTCATATAGTGTTCGTTTTCGATTTTTTCTCTCGTAAATTCTCTTTCGTCATAAACATACTCCGAAAGAAGCTCATCAAGCTCGGCAATCGTATATTTGTAATAAGGCTTTTCAAGCGTTACGGCAGAAATCATCGAAAGCGCTCTCGCGCAAAATGACATGCAGTTATATGTTTTGTATATTCTGAAGCCGTGAAACAGGGGCATTGTCAGAGCGGAATAAAGATTAAATACATAATTGTTCCTGTCATCGCTTACATTTTTGATAAAATGCTTAACCTTATTTTTTTCTTCCCTGCTTACGGGAATTTTAAATACTTTCAGTTTAACGCTTTCGTTTTTGCCGTACGCATAACAGTCTAGCGTTTCTTTCATAAAACCGCTCGAAAAAGGTGCATAATGCCAGAATCTCGAAAAAGAATAAAATCTGTCGAGTTTTTCGTCAAGACTTAGTGTTATATGTGTGTAATCATATCCGTCCGTAAGTCTTGAAACTTTACCCAAAAGCGTATGTGATTTTTCCAAAACAATATAAATATAATCCATAAAAATCTCTTTCTTTTAATCTTCTTTTTCGCTTTTCTTTATTTTGCAAAAAACGGTAATCTGCAAACGGATCATTTCAATATACATCGGAACGCCTCCGACGATCGCTACCAGATCTCCGAATTTAATCCCGAATCCTTTGATTTCAAACAATGGCTTGCAGCCCGTTATCATACTTCCTATCAAAAGCGCGATAAAGAAAAGATGCGTTTGGTTCGGACCGAGTGTCGGAAAACTGAAAACATTGAGATAATGAATTTCGTTCATTGACGTAAATATGATAAGTGCATAAACCGGAACGAGGAAAATAACGATTCTTATATCCACCACGCCCGAAAAAGCAAGTGCAATCAACAGATATGTAAGATGCAGAATGTCCGTCAAAAGATCGAAATATGCGCCGGCTTTCGAGCACATGTTTCTTTTCTTGGCGATATATCCGTCGAGACTGTCGCAAAACATATGAGTCAAAACGCCGAAGCAGGTGCCTATAAGGAAAAGAGGATTTATTTTTGCAAGAAAAGCAAAAACTATTCCGATTATTCCCCCGAAGGCACCCATTGCGGTCATCATGTTAGGTGTAACAAAAGGAGGAATCAATTTTCCGAATACCGCAATCGCAAATTTGTCCGCCAGTTTTTCTACAAGGCCGTGAACGACTTTTTTTACGCCTTGATTTTCATTTTTGTTTGTTTCATCACTCATTGTCAGCCTTCTTTCCTGCCAAAAAATCCTTTGACAAAAGATTTGATATAATCTTTATAATCAATGAAATCATAAACTTTTTCCCTGTAAGCCTTCAAAAAAAGTCTGATAAGAAGAACGTAATATTTTCTGTAATATGCTTTAACGGAAAGTTTATCCGGTTTGCACACAAGATGAAGATAATCGAAATGCCCCGGATTGTCGGTAATCATTCTGTCTTTGTAATCATCGAAAGATTCAAGACCGGGTTCGGGAGTAAAAATCGAAACCGCCACATGTTTAAGCTTTCTGTCTTTAATATACCTGTAAAGATTGTTGAAATCCTTTGAGGTAAAATCCAGATCCAATATAAACATTCCCATCATGTGAACATTGTATTTATGGCAAAGGTCGATACTCTTTTCGTTGTTTGAAAGACTGTTTCTTTTGTGATATTTATCCATGTCGTCAACCCTTATGGTTTCAAGACCGACAAGGAAATAATAAAATCCTATTTCCGAAAGTTCTTTGACGATTTCTTCGTGAGCGGCAATAAAATCGCTTCTTCCGTAACATATGAAACGCCTTTTTATACCTCTTTGCTTAATAAGTCGGATAAAGGTATGAAGCCTTTCTTCGTTAAAAAGAAAATCGTCGTCGACAATATAAATATTCTCGGTTTCAATGCCTTCTATTTCGTCGACCACATCCTCTATATTCCTCGCGGAATATTTCGAAGAATTCATTTTGTTTCTTAAACAAAAAGCGCAATTGTAAGGACAGCAATATGCGGTTCTTACCCATGCCGCATGGGGTAAATCGAGATAATTGTAATTGTCGGGATGCTCGTAAAAATACGATCTGTCGGGACGCGGAAGTCTTTTTATATCAAACGGAACGGATTTGTTGCTTATCCATTCTCCGTCTTTTTTAAAACAGATGTCATCCGTTTTTTCCAACACCGAATAATCGTTTTGACAGGATAAAAGCGTTAAAACCTTAAATACGTCAAACGATTTCAAAATATAATCGATATAGGGTTTGTACATTCTCTCAAAACAAAGCTGAGCATGCAGTCCGCCCGTAATAACGATTGTTTTTTCGTTGTGATTCTTGGCGCATTCGGCATATTCGAGAACGAATTCTTCCTGAAAATTTCTGCCTGTAATATAAACCGCATCGGGATTAATTTCGGAAATTATGCTCTCAGCTTTGGTTTCTTCTATTTTTCCGTCCCAAAAGAAGGTTTCGTAACCGTTTTCTTTCAAAACCGCCGAAAGATATTCCAAATCAAGACATTCGTTTTCAATAATGCCTTTGAAATTATATTTGTGCCTGGCTTCTTCGGGATGAATCAGAAGCACTTTCTTTATTTCGGTCATTGTTTTTCTTTCTTGGCTTTTTCTTCGTCCATCAAAACCTTAAACGCAACTTTGCCCACAAGTGTTTTGGGCAATTCTTTTCTGAATTCGTATTCAAAAGGCCATGAGTATTTCGCAAGATTTTTCTCGCAGGCATTCTTTATTTTTTCCTTGATTTCGTCGGTGGGTTCGTATCCTTCCCTCAAAACGACAAATGCTTTGGCAACCTGCACTTTCAGGGGATGATCGATGCCGATAACGCATGAAAGCAATACTTCCGGAACGCTGTCTATCACATTTTCAACATACTGCGGATAAACATTGTAACCCGAAGATATAATCATTCTCTTTATTCTCTGTTTGAAATACAAAAATCCGTCTTCGTCCATCGAACCCAAATCCCCGGTATGAAGCCACACTCTTTTGTCGGGATGAAGTCTTAAAGTCTCTTTGGTCTCTTCGGGTTCGTTAAGATATCCCTTCATGACTGTAGGACCCGACAGAACAATTTCGCCGTTTTGTCTGTAGGGAACTTCCTCAAGCGTATCGGGATCGATTATTTTGTAATAGGTATCGGGATAGGGAATACCGATGCTTCCGCCCTTGTATCTGTTAAGGGGAATCATGCAGCTTCCGGTTACGCATTCGGTAAGACCGTAGCCTTCTCTGACTTCGGTATTTGCGCCGTGATTTTTCAGGAATTCGTCTACTTTTTCCTTTAGGCTCTCGGAAAGAGAATCACCGCCGCTTATAACAAGGTGAAGGAACGACAAATCAACGCCTTCCATTCTCCTGTTCTTTAACATTACTTCAAAAAGGGACGGCACGCCCGCAATAATATTGGGTTTGTATTTGGTTAAAAGCTTATCGAAATCGTTGGCATTAAACTGAGGCAGTATAATGGCCAGTCCGCCGAAATACAAAACGGTATGAATGCAAATCCCAAGTCCGAAACCGTGAAATACGGGCATAATCGAAAGAACCCTGTCACCCTCATGAAGATTGTGACATATTTCGAAACTTTGAATCGCAAGCGCATTGAAATTAAGATTTGTAAGTTCTATGCCTTTCGGAAAACCGCTGGTTCCGCCGGAATAAAGAATAACGGCGGTATCGTTCTTGTCGGGATTAAACAAAGTGTTCTTTGTTTCGAAATTTCTGCCCTCTTTTATAAAATCGTTCCATTTAACTGCGATGTCGCATTTTTCGTTATGAATCTTTCTTCCTTTCTTAACGAAATATCCGACACTGATTGCAACCGGCATGGAATCGGCCACGCTGACCTGAATTATTTTTTCGAGCTTTGTTTCGGATAAAATATGATTTATTTTGTTTAAAGCAAGATCGATTGTTACGATAAATCTGCTTTCGGTTAGGTTTACATAATATTTGATTTCGTTCTCCGCGCTTAAAGGATGAATCATATTTGCAACCGCGCCGATTTTGTTAACCGCATAAAAAGAAATAAGCGCTTCCGGAGTGTTTGGCATGCAGATACTTACTTTTTCGCCTGCTTTTACGCCTAATTTAAGAAATGCCTTTGCGGCATCTTCTATCTGATTTAAAAATTCTTTGTAAGTGGCACATTTTCCGAAATAATTGTATGCCGTCAGATCCGATCGTTTCTTGGCTGATTCCTCAAGCAGCATGTATAACGAATAATCGGGATATTCAAGATGAGGTCTGACTTCCCCGTAAGAGGAATACCAGGGTGTTTTTACAGTTTCCATTTTTCTACCTTAATGAATATTCTTTATTCTTTATTTTCAATCAAAAGCTTTTTTATGGTTTCAAAAAGAAGTTCGTTACCTTCTTCAACGCTTAATCCGCTTACATCAAGCGGTTCCCCGTAACAGATTTTAAGATTCCCGCTTCTGAATTTGTAATCGCCGGTTATCGAATAGGGTATTATTTTGCAACCGCATCTTTTTGCCATGACAACAGCTCCCGGTTTAAAAGGGAGCAGTATTTCATTCGTAAAATTTCTTGCTCCTTCCGGTGAAACATTTATCGCATATCCTCTGTTCAGATAGTCGACGGCAGCATTCAAAGCACCTTTGTTATGCTTGGCTTCGCAGTCAACGGGAATACTTCCCACGGCTCTGAAAAACCATCCGAAAGCTCCGTCGTGAAGTTCTTTTTTTGCCAGAGTATGGATTATTCTCGTGGTTGAAGAATCCACAAAAATAGGATCGAGCGCATGTTTGTGGTTTCCCGCGATAACACAGGCGCCGTCTTTCGGAAGAACGGATTTGTTAATATAATGCGGATTGAACAATACCCTGAATATCACATTGAATCCGGGCTGGAAAAGGCGGTAAAAAAACGCATCCGTCATTTTCATGATTGAAATCCTTCCTCTTTTTGTTTGGCCATTATTTCTTTCATTCGATTGATTTCATCGGCTACTTCGTGAATCTTGGTATTGCATGCTTCGATTTCTTTAACCATATCGTTGAAATCCTTTTTGGTTTTGTCTATTAACAAAACCTCCGCAATTTCGCAGGCAAGTCCCGAGCCTGACAAATAAGGCAGTTTGGTGACGAAATTCACAAAACACACTAGGGCAACGGTTCCCGCAACAATAAGAGTAAGAATAATCAAACCCTGGATTACGTCAAGATATTCGGTTTCAAAATATCCCATAACGACAAACATGGCTGCGATTGCAAGAAGTGCTATGAAAAGGATAACCGTCCATATGAGATTTTTCTTGCATTTTTCTTCATACAAAACCATATCTTCTACATCTTTTTCGAGAACCTTTTTGCGGTTGGTAAGTTTCAGCTGTTCGACACGGAGTTTATTGAAAGTAATCCATTCGTTGGTTACTTCGACATAAGAATTGTAGGCATCAAAATTAAAATCGATTTTCCTCTTTCCGGAAGCTATTTCTTCCTCAAATATCTTATCTTCTTTCGCCTTCAAATAAAAATATTTTTGCGAATCGATGTCAAGCAGTTCCCTGTCTTTTGCAATTGTCCTCTTAATATTCGAGAGCCTGATTTTATTTGCGGTTTCTCCGTTTACAATATTCTCGACATTAATCTTGTCTGCCACTTCCGCCCAAAAATTCGAAGAGGACAATGCAGCAAAAAACTTTATCATGAATATAAAAGCGTAAACATAATAAATCGCAGCAAAAATACCGAGTCCCCCGGATCCGAGAAACATGGCTACGGTAAATCTCCAGTTTCCGCGGATATGGATTAAATATCCGAACGAAAGAACTGTGAAAAAAATCATAACTATAAAAACACAGATGAATTTGACGCGAAGCTGGCGTCTTTTTTCCCTGTATCCTTTGACCTGCGCTTCGCAGACCATTACTTCGTTTTCAAGATTGTATATTTCTTTTTCGTAATTGGAAATATTCTGAAGGAGGATATCCTCTTCTTCCGTGGCTACTCTCATTTTATCTGACCTGCCAATCCTTTAACAAATTCCACATCTTCATCCGTAAGTTTCAAATTCGACTGAAAAGTCTCTCCGTTCGGCATCGTAACCTTAATGTCGATAACGCTTCCGGTCTCAACGCCGCGGCTTCTTAAAGCACTCATAAACGCTATGAATCTCGGATGCCTTCCGGAAAATTCATCCCATTTTTTCTTTATTGTCAATAATGCTGCGGGATTCATCATTTATCTTTCCTCCAAATATTTTCGTATTTTATTTTTGGCTCTTTGAAAAGCATTGTCCGTTGTTTTCTCGTTCTTGTTAAGAACCTTTGCTATTTCGGAAGTCGTAAGCCCTATGATGTAAAGATCCATAACCTGATATTCGAGTTTTGAAAGCTCCTTGCTCATAAAAGCAATGATTTCGTCGTATTTTTCTTTGTTGATAATATTGTCTTCGGGATTGTATATCTGTGAGAGGCCCAAATCATCCGTGGAAAGATTTTTAAGATAATCGTCATCGTCGGAAGAATCCGTATGCGAAATCGAAAGACCTTTGTTCAAAGGTTCGTTCTTTAAACTGTTGGAGTTTGTGATGGCCGTATAGATATTCCTCTTTACGCATATTTGCGCAAATGTGGAAAATTTGATGTTTTTGTGTTCGTCGAAATCCCTGATCGCCTTAAAAAGACCGATCATTCCTTCCTGAACGAGGTCCTGATCGTCCCCGCCGAGTATAAACAAAGATTTCGAACAGGATAAAACAACCCCCTTGTATTTGTTCAAAAGATAATCCATGGCACGATCGTTGTCACGGCTTAATCTTACGAGTTCTTCATCCTGCAATAAGCTCAATTCCATTAATAGTTTTCCCCTGTTTTACGATTATGCCATTCTCTGTCTTACGATTTCAAAACAAAGAATTCCCGCGGCTACCGAAGCGTTAAGCGAATCTATCTGTCCCTTCATGGGAATGGATGCGATATAATCGCATTTTTCTTTTACAAGTCTCGAAACGCCCTCTCCTTCCGAACCGATAACAACTCCTATCGGTCCTTTGAGATTAAGGTTATACATCGTCTCGCCGTCCATATCGGCACATACAAACCACAGACCCTGTTTTTTCAAATCTTCGATTGTCTTTGAAATATTGGTAACTTTGGCTACCGGAATGTAATTGAGCGCTCCCGCGGAAGTTCTTGCCACGGTCGCGGTAAGTCCGACCGCTCTGTTCTTCGGAATAATCACGCCGTGCGCGCCCGCCTGATGAGCGCTCCTGATAATTGCTCCGAGATTATGAGGATCTTCGATATTGTCCAAAATCACAACAAAAGGGTCCTCTCCCTTTTCTTTGGCATCGTTTAAAATGTCATCGACTTCGGCATAATCGTAAGCTGCGGTAATTGCGATGACACCCTGATGTTTGCCCGTTTCGGACATATTGTCAAGTAATTGTTTGTCAGCGTATTTTATAAGAGTTCCGGCTTTTTTTGCTTCTCTTTTAATCGTTAAAACCGGACCGTCCTGACATCCGTCGAGAACATATAATTTATCCACGCATTTGCCGGATCTGTAAGCTTCCAAAACGGCATTTCTGCCTTCTATCATTGATTCGTTATATCCCATGTTTTTTCCAATCCATAAATCATTTATTATCAAAACTTAAGGCAATTCGGAGCAATTCGACGCATCTTTCGCTTCGTCCGGTAAGATAAAGATAACCGAATACGGCTTCAAGGCCGGTTGCTTTGTGATATTCAAAAAATGCTGCGCTCTTTGAATGATTGGCGGTTTTGGCATTTTTCCCGCGTCTGTAAATTTCGGCTTCTTCCTCGGTAAAATAATCTTTAAGAATCTCGGCAATCTCGCTTTGTTTCTTCGCATTTACCAAAGCATTCTTATCCTTCGCAAGCGCATTTACGCTTTTATTGCCTTTTTCAACGATTATGCTTCGAATTATTAGTTCGAAAACACAGTCTCCGACAAAAGCCAGAGTCAGAGGATTGTATGTTCTTATGTCAACCACTTCGAGATTGAATTTTGAATTGATTGCATTAAGAAAACCTTTTTCATTCATGATTCTGTCTTTAATATCATTCGGCAGATTGTTCTTAGCTTCCTGATTTATGTCAACCATTATGCTCTTTTCCACTTAACGCCTTCTCTTGTATCTTCGATAATTATTCCTTTTTCGAGAAGTTCGGCTCTTATGGCATCGGCTTTTGCATAATCTTTGGCCTTCTTTGCCTCGCTTCTCTCCTCAATCTTTGCAAGAACGAAACTTTCAAGCTCACTGTCGTTATTATCCTCTTTTTTGATAGCGGCACCCTCGATGAGTCCGAGCGAAAGAACCTTGTCGAAGCTTGCAACAAGAGCTTTCTTTGTAGCATCGTTTGTATCAGCCTTAAGAGCATCATAGACTATCGTTAATGCCATTGATGTGTTCAAATCATCCGAAATCGCTTCTTTGAATTTGGAATCGTATTCATCGAAAACCTTTGAATCCACCGCTCCGTCATCCTTAAGATTGGCAACTCTGGTAAGAAGTTTGGTATATGCGGATGCAACATTGTCGAGCGTTTCAAACGTAAATTCAAGAGGCTTGCGGTAATGAGACTGTAAGCAGAACATTCTGTACGCAAGGGGAGAATAACCCTTTTCTTCAAGCAGTGAAACCGTAAGGAAATCGCCCTTTGACTTACTCATTTTACCGTTCTTGTCGATAAGGTGATGAACATGGAACCAGTAATTGCACCACTTATGTCCGAGATAGCTTTCGGACTGCGCTATTTCATTGGTATGGTGAGGGAAAATATTGTCTACGCCGCCGCAGTGAATATCCATGTATTCCCCGAGATGTTTCATGCTGATGCACGAGCATTCGATATGCCATCCGGGATATCCCTTTCCCCAGGGGCTGTCCCATTTGAGTTCCTGATCGTCGAATTTGGATTTGGTAAACCAAAGCACAAAATCGCTTTTGTTCTTCTTGTTGTCGTCCACATCGACATCGTCGCGAACACCTTCAAGAAGTTCGCTTTCCTTCTGACTTGAAAACACATAATATTCATCAAGTTTCGAAGTGTCAAAATATACATTTTCACCCGAAACATATGCATATCCTTTTTCGAGAAGAACGCTTATCATATTGATAAACTCCGAAATGCAGTTTGTCGCGGGCTCAACCACATCGGGAGTCTTAATGTTAAGTTTTCCCGCATCCGAAAAGAATGCATCGGTATAAAATTTTGCGATATCCATAACCGTCTTGTGCTCTCTTTTTGCACCTTTTAACATCTTGTCTTCACCGGTATCGGCATCGCTTGTAAGATGTCCCACATCCGTGATATTCATTACTCTTTTTACATCATATCCGATATATCTGAGTGTTTTTTCCAATACGTCTTCCATTATATAGCTTCTGAGATTGCCGATATGCGCAAAATGGTATACCGTGGGGCCGCAAGTATACATTGCAACCTTTCCTTCCTCATTAGGCTTAAATTCCTCTATTCTCTTGGTAAGTGAGTTGTAAATCTTCATAACTTCCGTCTCCGTTTATTAAAAATCGAATAAAAACCACAACTTTTATTTTACCAATTCCGGACGGTAATAACAAGACGAAAAAAGGGCGCAAACTCTTCTCTTTTTTGGAAATTTTTCACAATCCCAAGAAATTAACGCATAATTTTCGTTTATCACGGCTTTTTTATGATTTTTTTGATGTTCCAAACTTTTTATCATAGATTTTTATTATTCTTTTTCTGTCTTTTTACACTCAAAAATGATAAAATAAATCAAATACTTATACGGAGGGTTATATGAAATCAGCAGAAGAAATCAGAAATATAATCGCAGGTTTGACACTTGAAGAAAAAGCTTCTCTTTGTTCGGGCGACACATTCTGGCTCACTCATGAAATTCCCGAAAAAGGAATACCCAAAATCATGGTTTCGGACGGTCCCGTGGGACTCAGAAAACAGGAAAACATAGAAGACAATCTGGGCATGAACGAATCCATAAAGGCTGTCTGCTTCCCCTCGAGCACCGGAATGGCCGCAACCTTTAACAGGGAATTATACGGCTTTATGGGAGAAACACTCGGCGAAGAATGCAGAGCTGAAAACGTGGCGGTTATTCTCGGACCCGCAGTAAATATAAAAAGATCTCCTCTTTGCGGAAGAAATTTCGAATATCTTTCGGAAGATCCTTACCTTGCAAGCGAAATGTCCACTTCTTTCATAAAGGGTGTTCAAAGCAAAAACGTCGGAACATCCATCAAGCATTTTGCTGTCAACAATCAGGAAACAAGACGTTTTTCGGCTTCAAGCAATTTGTCCGAAAGAGCTTTCAGGGAAATATATCTTGCTGCATTCGAAGGTCCCGTAAGAAATGCCGCTCCCTGGACGGTAATGTGTTCATACAACAGAATAAACGGCGAATTCGCATCGCAAAACAAATATCTTCTGACCGACATTCTTCGTAAAGAATGGGGCTTTGAAGGAAATGTCGTAAGCGACTGGGGTGCCGTAAGCGACAGGGCGAAGGCTCTTGAGGCCGGACTTAATCTCGAAATGCCCACCTCGTATGAAGAAAACGACAAAAAACTTGTCAAAGCCGTAAAAGACGGCGAACTCGACGAAAGCATTCTGGATGAAAACTGTTTCTCGATGCTTAAGATGATTTTCAAAGCATACGACAATATCGGAAATTCCGATTCGTTTAAATTCGATCGAGACAGGCATCACGATATCGCAAGAGAAATCGCTTCCGAAACTTTTGTGCTTTTAAAGAACGAAGGCAATGTACTCCCTCTTAAAAAAGACGCAAAAATCGCCGTTATCGGTGCTTATGCCAAAAAACCCCGTTTGCAGGGCGGAGGAAGCGCTCATATAAATTGCCATAAAATCGCAAGTTTTATCAGTGAATGCGAAAAGAATTCTTTGGTTAACATAACATACGCAGAGGGATTCTCTCCTTCCGTTGACGAATTCGACGAAAAACTTTGCGAAAAAGCCGTCAATGCCGCAAAAGATGCCGATGTTACACTTGTATTCGCAGGTCTTCCTGATATATTCGAATCCGAAGGTTACGACAGAAAGCACATGCAAATGCCCTCATGCCAGTTAAAGGTACTCGACGAAGTAAGAAAAGTATCAAAGAAAACCGTAGTGGTTTTGCATAACGGTTCTCCCGTCGAAATGCCTTTCATCAACAATGTTGATGCCGTACTTGAATGCTATCTCGGCGGACAGGCCGTAGGTTCAGCACAGTTTGATATTATATTCGGCGACAAATCTCCGAGCGGAAAACTAGCGGAAACTTTCCCCATAAGACTTGAAGACAATCCTTCATACCTTAATTTCCCCGGTTGCGGAAACAATGTAAATTATGCCGAAGATATTTTTGTCGGATACAGATATTACGACAAAAAGAAAATGGATGTACTTTTCCCCTTCGGTTTCGGCCTGAGTTACTCCGAATTCCAATATTCGAATTTGAGATTGTCCGAATCAAGTATGAATGAGGATGAAGAACTTGAAGTGAAGGTTGACATAACAAACGTCGGTTCCATGGAAGCAAAAGAAGCCGTCCAGCTTTATGTCAAAAACTGCGAAACCCGGATTTTAAGACCCGTAAGGGAATTCAAAGGTTTTGAAAAAGTCAATCTTCTTCCGAACGAAACCAAAACAGTCACATTCAAATTAAACAAAAGATCTTTTGCGTATTATGACGAAAGAATTAAAGACTGGGTTGTTCCGTCAGGCGTATACGCCATCGAAATCGGAAAGAATTCAAGATGTATTGAATTATCCGAAACGGTTAACATAACTTCCAAGCCCATTCTTCCGGACAAATACGATTACGATTCGATTATGGAAGAGCTCCTTGAAGATAAGCGAATCGAAGAAGTTTTAAAGAAATACCCCGGCGCACAAAAACCCGATAGAGAAAAGAGTGAAGTCGAAAAAGAATCAATGAATGATGAAATGGAAAATTCCGGATTCCTCTATTCTCCTTTAAGAAGCGGCCTGTATTTCAGCAACGGATATATAAGATACAAAGATATCGATGCTGCGCTGGAAGAAATAAACGAAATCATTTCAAAAAAGGAATAAAATGTTTATTTGAAATATCAAAGTAATTCGTATTCTTTTAATATTCAAAAAGGACAGAGAAAATAATCTCTGTCCTTTATTTTTCTTATATTCCTTTATTTCTTAAAGTGCATCTAAATATTCAAAACCGTCTTATAATCCGAAATATCGATCGGTTCATACAATGTCATATCAGTTTGACAATTGTCCGATTATTTACACGCTTTGTCTGAATTTCAGATTGTCCAACGCTTCATAAAGTTCTTTTTCTTTTATGGAAACACTTATTTTAAAAGCATCCTTGGCATCCTTTAATCCGAAACCGAACTGAATAAGATCCGAAACGTTTACACTTGCTTCCGCAGCGATTTTCTCGCATCCGACACCTGCATTTTCGGGAATTGCGATTTTCATGCAGTTTAATCTTCCGCCCTCGGGTCCGCAGTGAACCATGAACACTCCGTCGTTTTCGGGAAGCATATCATCCTTTATTTCAAGTGAGATTACAAATTCTTTGCCGCTCTCGAAATATCCCAAAAAACTTTTGACATCAACTATCCTGCCGAGCGTATTCGGAAAAGGATCTTCGGGTTTAACTATATCGACAAATCCGTATTTTGCAAAAATACCGGGCTCTCTTGTTCCCAAAAACACAAAAGCTTCATGTTCGGAGAGAAGGCACGCAAAAACATCTTTTAAAATTGCATCCATGTATCCTCTTCTTCTGTAAAGCCCTTTGGTAAAAGCGTTCTTAATCTGATAAATTGTACTTCCGTCTCCGCCCACATCGGGAGAAACCGATAATGTCGAAATTACCTGATCTTTTTCTTTGGCTGCGAATACAAGATTGCGGCCTTCCACTCTCAATTCCGTTTCCATTTTATTATACCGACTGATGTCCTCTCGTAATAATCAAAAAATTCGGTTTACATAAATTGTTTTGGCTAATATTTTAGTTTGTAAAAAAGGCATTTGCATATAAAATTAGTTAACATAAATTTTCTTCGTAATATATCGTCAAAATATATTATTGTGCATGTATTTTAGTTTACATAAATCGGTTTACATAAATATATAGTTTACATAAGTAAGCATATCGCTTCCGATGCAATACCTTCGCCTCTTCCGGTAAATCCGAGGTGTTCCTCCGTAGTCGCCTTAACATTTATTTGATTTATGTCAACCTTTAAGGCATCGGCTATTATTTTTCTCATTTCATCGATATAGGGTCTTAATTTAGGAGCCTGTGCAATGACCGTCGCATCGATATTTCCGATTTCATATCCCGATTTCTTTATCATATCTCCCACGCGTTCCAAAAGAAGAATGCTTGAAATATCCTTATAATCCGAAGATGTGTCGGGAAAATGAAGTCCTATGTCTCCAAGCGAAGCCGCGCCAAGAAGCGCATCCATAATCGCATGCGTCAAAACATCGGCATCAGAATGCCCGAGCAGTCCTTTTTCGTAATCGATTTTGACACCGCCGATTATCAAATCTCTTCCTTCTTCAAGGCGGTGAACGTCATATCCCAATCCAATTCTCATAACAATCCTTTCTCAGGCAAAAAGAAGAAATTTAGCCATACCGAAATAAACCAAAAGCGAAATGGCGTCAACCATTGTCGTAATAAAAGGCGAAGCCATAACCGCCGGATCGAATCCGAGTTTTTTCGCAATCATCGGAAGCGTACATCCGATAACTTTTGCAACCATAACGGTTAATACCATTGTAAGGCAGACCGTAAATGCAACAAGAAGCGTAACATTCGGGTTATGCATTATAAATCTGTCCACTATCATGATTTTCACAAAACACGCGGCTGCAAGCGCCGAACCGCAGAGCGTGGCCGTTCTCAATTCTTTCCAGATAACACCGATTATATTGGTAAATTCCAATTCTCCGAGCGACAGGGCACGAATAATCGTAACGGATGACTGCGAACCCGAATTACCGCCGGTATCCATAAGCATCGGGATAAACGCCGCAAGAACTACCTGTGCGGCAAGAGCATCCTCAAATTTGGTCATAATGATTCCAGTAAATGTGGCGGATACCATCAAAAGTAAAAGCCAGGGGATACGATGGCGGAAAAGGTCGAACACATTGGACTTAAGATATGTCTTGTCCGACGGCGTCATACCTGCCATGATTTCGATATCCTCCGTAGCCTCGTCTTCCATGACGTCCATGGCGTCGTCGAATGTTACGATTCCGACAAGTCTCAAATCCGAGTCTACTACGGGAAGTGCGATGAAATTGTATTTCGAAAGCATTTGTACAACTTCTTCTCGATCGTCATGCGTATTCGCAAATATCACATTCTGATCCATTATATCTTTGATTAAGGTATCTTCGTCCTGTGCGAGAAGCAAATCCTTGACGGTAAGGAAACCGACGAGTTTTCTGTAGGAAGTTACGTAACAGGTATAAATCGTTTCCTTGTCAAAGCCCGTTCTTCTGATACGAAGAATCGCTTCCTTAACCGTCATATCCGGTCTTAAAGTTACATATTCGATAGTCATGATGCTTCCTGCCGAATTTTCGGGATATCTTAAGATTTCATTGATATCCTTTCTCAATTCCGGATCCGCCTGCGCCAAAATTCTTTTAACGACATTTGCGGGCATCTCTTCTACGATGTCAACGGCATCATCGACATAGAGCTCGTCGAGCACTTCCTTAAGTTCGTTATCAGAAAAACCTCTTATCAGAAGTTCCTGCAAGTCCGATTCCATTTCTACGAATGTTTCGGCGGCCAATTCCTTGGGAATAAGCCTGAAAAGAACAGGAAGCCTGCTTTCATCCATCTCTTCAAAAGCCGATGCGATATCCGCGGGATTCATCGTAACGAGTATTTCTTTGACCGTAGGGTATTTTTTTTCTTCAAGAAGCGTAAGCAGCGTGCTTACGATGATAGATACGTCTTTTGTTTCTGCCATGGGTCTTTCCTCCTAAGTAATAATTTCTAGCAATACATTCAGGTGAAAAACCGACGCATTGAATCTATGAACAGCAAAAAGAAACGAATATATATTCGTTTTTGCACGTTCGATCACATGTCGCGTCGGTAGAGCTACTTCGATAGTCCATATTCGTTTCCTCCTTTTTTTGTTTGTCAGCATATCAATTAAAACACATAAACGTTGTATTTATCAAGTTTTATTTGAAATAAAAAAGGCACTTTGCGATTTTTTTGCAAATGTGCCTTTAATTTCCGTTAAAAACTTAAAGATTCTATTTCATGCTTTCGGATAATTCAAGAAGTTTATCCTTGATTTCGTTGCAGTATTTCTCGCATTCTTCATCCGTTTGCGCCTCAACCATTATACGTACAACGGGTTCGGTTCCGGATTTACGAAGAACGATTCTTCCGGTATCGCCAAGTTTTGCAAGGATTCCGTCCGTAACTTCTTTAAGTTCGCTTCTTTCGAGAACTTCATCCATCTTTTCAACTCTTACATTGATAAGAAGCTGAGGGAAGATTGTTACATCGGAAATAAGCGATGACAAAGTGCATTTCTTTTCGATGCAGATTTCCAATACCTTGATTGCGGTTAAAATACCGTCGCCTGTAGTCGCATATTTGTTGAAAATAACATGTCCTGACTGCTCTCCGCCTACGGAATAACCTTCTTTTTGGATTTCTGCGGAAACATATTTGTCGCCGACGGGAGTCTGAACATTCTTGATTCCCTTAGCGGCAAGAGCCTTCGTAAGACCGATATTTGACATTACCGTTGTAACTACAGTATCTTTTACAAGCTGGTTTCTTTCTTTCAGATAGCATCCGTAGATATAAATAATCATATCTCCGTCAACCACGTTTCCGTTTTCGTCAACGGCGAGACATCTGTCGGAATCTCCGTCAAAAGCAAATCCGATATCAAGACCTTTTTCTTTTACAAGTGCCTGAAGTGATTCGATATGCGTGGAACCGCAGTCCTTATTGATGTTTAATCCGTCAGGTTCATTGTGAATCACATATGTATCTGCGCCAAGCATGTCAAAAACATTCTTTGCAATCATGAAAGAGGCTCCGTTTGCACAGTCAAGCCCGACTTTGTAGCCGCGGAACGACTGTGTGGGGATCTGCGCGAGATATGACATATATTTGTTACGGCCCTGGATATAATCGGATGCACGGCCGATCTTTTCGTTCTTTGCAAGTTCAATATCAACTTTGCCGTCGATGTATTCTTCGACAAGTTCGAGAATCTTGTCGCTCATCTTAAAGCCGTCTCTGTCGATAACCTTGATTCCGTTATCGTAATAAGGATTGTGGCTGGCGGTAATCATGATACCGAAATCGAATTTTTCGGTTCTTGTGATATATGAAATGGAAGGTGTAGTCGTAACGTGAAGAAGCGAAACATCAACTCCCGTGGATGTAAGTCCCGCTACAAGACCGTATTCGTACATATATCCGGATTTTCTCGTATCTTTACCGATTACGCAGCGAACATGTCCGAGCGTATTGGAAAAATAATATCCAAGAAATTTTCCGATTTTAATTGCGTGATCTACGGTAAGCGTTTCGTTTACTCTTCCGCGGAATCCGTCTGTACCAAAGTATTTCATAAATTTTTCCTCCGATGTCAAAGCATTGCGATAAATACAAATGCCTTATTTATTTTGAAAAAAATAAATTTCGCTTTTAGTTAACATAACTAAACATTAATCTCCGATGACAAGCCAAGTAAATCTTTGTTTTTGTCAAGCACAGGGTTTACATAATTCTTCAAATAATTTACCACCTGAATCGAAGCCCTTCCGGTATAAAGTTCCGGTTTTAAAATATTCTTTATATCTTCTTCGCTGATTCCGAATGCGTCATCCGAAGCGATAAGAGAAGCAAGTTCGCTGTCCTTTCCTTCTTCCTTTACTCTTCTTCCGGCTTCCATCGAAAGAACACGGATCTTTTCGTGAAGTTCCTGACGGTCTCCGCCTGCCTTTACCGCATCCATCATGATATTTTCGGTTGCCATGAAAGGAAGCTCGGACATAAGTCTTTTTTCGATAACCTTCGGATAAACCTTAAGTCCGTTTGTGACATTAATGCAAAGATCCAATATTCCGTCAATCGCAAGGAATCCTTCGGGAATCGAAAGTCTCTTGTTAGCGGAATCGTCAAGCGTTCTCTCAAACCATTGTGTTGCAGCGGTTATTGCGGGATTGAGCGTATCCGCAATTACGTATCTTGACAATGAAGCGATTCTCTCGCTTCTCATGGGATTTCTCTTGTATGCCATGGCGGAAGAACCTATCTGATTCTTTTCAAAAGGCTCTTCGACTTCTTTTAAGTGCTGTAAAAGCCTGATATCGTTGCTCATCTTGGTAGCGGACTGAGCGATACCTCCGAGAATATTGAGAACTCTCGAATCGACTTTTCTCGAATATGTCTGTCCGGATACGGGATAGCAGTTTTCGAAGCCCATTTTCTTTGCAATCATAGGATCGATTTTGTCGATTGTTTCCTGGTCGTTGTTAAAAAGTTCAAGGAAACTTGCCTGTGTGCCCGTGGTACCTTTGGAGCCCAAAAGCTTGAGCGTGCTTTGAACATATTCCAAATCTTCCAAATCCATCATGAATTCGTTTATCCAAAGAGTCGCTCTCTTGCCGAGTGTAGTGGGCTGAGCGGGCTGGAAATGCGTAAAAGCAAGTGTGGGAAGATCTTTGTATTCGTCCGCAAATAAAGAAAGATTGTTTATTACGTTAATTAATTTCTTTCTGACAAGCTTTAAGGCTTCGTTCATCACGATGATGTCTGTGTTGTCTCCAACATAGCAGCTCGTCGCGCCAAGATGGATGATTCCCTTGGCCTTGGGGCACTGGCAGCCGTATGCGTATACATGGCTCATAACGTCATGTCTTACGATTTTTTCTCTTTCTTTTGCAACATCGTAATTGATATCGGTAATATGCGCTTTCATCTCCTCGATCATGTCGGGAGTAATCTGAGAAAGACCGAGTTCCATTTCGGTCTCGGCCAAAGCTATCCAAAGTCTTCTCCAGGTCGAGAATTTCATATCGGGAGAAAAAATATACTGCATCTCTTCGGATGCATATCTCTCGGAAAGAGGAGAAACATATCTGTTTGTATCCATAAAAAAATCACCTTTCGTATTAAAGGATATTCGACCGAATTTGAATATTTCAAAAACGGTACTTTATGATTTTATTAAACGAAACGTCTAAAATCAAGGCTTTGAAAAAATTTTTATTCGGATTCGAAATCTTTCATCATGCTCAAAAGTTCCTTGGAATATTTCGGATAGCGTTTGATCATGCTCTTTATTTCTTCTTTGACAGCCTCGGCTTTTTTGGTATTTTCGTCAATATTCTCTCTTAATTTCTGCCTTCTTTGAATCATTTCGTGTCTTATTTCGACAAGTTCGTTGCGATTGACGATGGCCTCCGGAGTGTGAACCCAGGAAACAGGGTCGAAAAGCTGAAGATTCTTTAAAAGCGACAAAAGCCTTCTTTTTGCGGCAGGAAGGTCCTTATTGGCCTGTTCGTACTGTTCCCTTCTGTGCTTTTCTTCGGAATAAACATCGTAATCTTCCTTAAAATGCTTTGAAGAATCCGTATCGTATTTGATATATAAATAATCCAAAAGATTTGTATTGTTTACGAATCGTATTTTTACCGAATTCTGAAGCTGAATCAATTTGACGATGGTCTTGTCGAGTTTTATCGATTCTTTCTTTAAATCGTTTCCTTTTAAAAACAATATCGAATAAACAAATATTATTGCGGTTACCGCGAGCAAAAATCCGAGTTTTACATCAAGTCCGGCGGTAATGGCAAGGATAAGAAGCGTAATCATGCAGACAAAAAAGGCAATCGTTGCGATTATCAATACGCCCGCAATGTTTTTAATCATGATATTGAGTTCATGCCTTCTGTAATTGTAGGCCTGTTTTTCGCCTTCGACTTTTTTTAAATCGGATTTGATCTTAACCTGAAATTCTTCCGCTTCCTTCATCTTTTCGTATGATTTTTGGAAATCGTCGGCAAATTTATCCATTTTCTCGTATAAAGCCTCGTCGATAAGGGGCTTTTCGAGATAATATTTTTCTTTGTTTGCTTTTATCGTAATAATATCGTTTGCAGCTTCGTCTATGGGTTCCCTTAACTGCTCGGGAATCCGATCGATTTCGTCGCAGTCGTTTAAATAGCTTGTAACCGCACTGTATTCAAGCCGCAAATCATCAATGTCGGATGAAATCTCTTTCATCTGCATGAATGCGGTCGAAACATATTTTCTTCTTTCTTCATCGTTGTCTATATGACTGTCGAGAAATTCAAAAGGATATGTATCTTCGATATTTTCTTTTTTTCTGAAAAGATTTCTTAGAAAACCCATAAGCTTCATTAATAAACGTATTTATTGTATTCTTCTTTTTTCTCGTTCAGTTTCATATCGAGGAAATTGCAGAATGCGTATCTTCCGCCCTCGTCACCCTCTTCTTTTTTATTGAGGAAATCCAGATATTCGCTGCTTTGCATAAAATCGTTCTTGGCTTTTTCGATATCCGCCTCAAGTTTAAGGGTTACTTCCCTCATTTTCGAATCGTCTCCGATTTTTTGAACATATTCCCTGTCGGTAAGTGTGAAACGAAGCGTTGCCATATAAGCATAATAATGAATCGGATCGTCATCACAGTCATACGCTCTTAAGAAATCTTCCGCTGCCTGCTCGAATAAGAAAAGCCTGGATTTCGCAACACCCATATTGTGATAGACAGCGGCGACTCTCTGAGATTCTTCGTCTCCCAGAGTCGAAAGAAGATATTCGTATTCGCGAACCGCAAACGAGTATCTTTCCTTTGTAAGGAAAAAATCACCCCTTGCTTTTCTCTTGTCAAATTCGGAGCTTCCCTCGGAATCCCTGATCACTTTGACAATTCTCTCGGCTTCCTGTGAAGAAACAAAGGGAGCTTTCAAAAGAAGCGCCGATACGATTTTAATAATATCGGCCTTAGCTCTTATTAATTTTTCAATCATTTGGGCCAATTCCGGTGCCGAACAGTCTTCATCGAGCCATTTGATCATGTCTTTGTTGAACATGTCGGCCGTCAGAAGTTCGGGATATTCTCCGAGACAGTAAATCAGTTCGTCTCCCGAATAAACCGAAACACATATTCTTTCAAGATAGAAAGGTTTGCCGGATTTTGCCGAAATGGGCTTGTAAACGCTTCCCATGTTTTTATCCTTCCAGTTTTAATTCCTGTTCCCAGTCTTTTCCGCTTGAAGGGAACAATTCGCCGAATCCCATATCCCATACTTTGAAAAGCACGGTATTCTCGCTTACCATTTTTACTTCTATCGAAACTCTCGTTATTCTGTTGTTGGAAACAGGGAGTCCCGAGAGCGTAATTTCTCCGTTTGTAATGCTGTTATTGTAAAGATACGAAAGATAAATGTTAATCTTGTCTGTTTCTTTTAAAATAAGTTCGCATCGCCCCGTGGCTTCAAACCACTGCGATCCCGCTTCTATAAGAGGAATCTGTTCCTTGGGCGAATCATCGGTCTCGATGCCGATTGTGACTTTTAATCTGTCATTTCCAAGGAACCTTATTTTATTTTCCTTGCCGCTCGGATTAAGTTTTTCCTTGGCTGCAAAGCATGCGCCCTTTGAGAAAAGATTATTGCCTTTGAAAACTTTTCTTCCTTTGCATAAGAACTGAAGCGACTCGCCGGCCCAATCGGAATAGAAACATTCTCCGATCAAATAAACTCCGGAATAAATGGTCGAATTGCAAAGTTCGGATGATATTTTATAAAAGAGCGCGTCCCTTTCACCCTTATCGTACTGCGCGGGCGCTTCGGAAGGGAAATTGACATATTCTTTGACATCAACCGTCGCAACACCGGGATTTTTAAAGAAATTTCTCATAAGAGAATATGAACGAAGTTTGCTGCCCGATGTGTCATAAAGCAGAATATTGTGATTTTGCAATTCGTTCGGCTGATAGAGCATGTAATAATAAAAGCTTTCTTCATACGATACGAAATGCAGAATATCGGGATTGATTTTAAGCATCGAAGGAAGTTCCATCAGCATTAAAATCGTATCGGAATCATAATCTCTTAAAGTAATCGTCAAAGAAAGAATTTTATCCGGCGTAATCATTACGGGGAATAAAAGAAGCACCTTTTTGATAAACAAAAGAAATACGTCTTTTGCAAGATATTCTTCCCTGTCGATCCGAACCGTTTTCTTAAGTCTTGCCCTCTCGAAAAGATTGTCTATCAAAACGCCGTCGTCTTCGGCTTCCTTGGCTTCGTTTCCGAAAAGCCACGCGCCGTCGGTCCTTCTTTTGAGCATATAAAGAGGAACATTGTATTCTTCGGTATTTTCCTTAACCGCAAGGGTCGAGGGATTGTCGGAATCCGCCTTGCATACGGAAATCTGTGCAAAAGAATCGTTGATGTCGAGTCCGATTACAAATCTGTCTTTATTAATTTTGTCAAATACTTCTTTAATATCCGAAATCATAAAAGGCTCACTTGCTTTCTGTCAGAAGACTTTACTGATATATTTTAAACAACTCTTTTGTAAGGAAATCCTTTTCCATATATGAAATCAAATCACTCTCAACCGTTGTGTAATCCCCGAGCTTTTTCGCAATGATACAGTCATTCAAAAGTGTGAATCTCCATGGTTTGCATTCGGTTTCGTGCTCGCTTCTTGTCAAGATGGAACTTTGCGTAAGCTGTTCCATATTCTGATTCTCTTCGGTAATGTAATATTGAACGGTTTCGTCGCAGAAAAGAATAAAGGATTTAACGAAAATACCGCTGAAAAGATGGTTCATTTCCTCTTTTCTGTACTCCGTTGCCACTCCGTCATCATGCTCAACGCAATAATGGATAACAACATGTCCTCTGGGATTTCCCCTGTATTCCACGAAAGAATAATCGGAATAGCTCTGTAAATTTTTGACGACCGGTTCGAAAAGAAGGAAGAACGGGAAGCAAACTTTCTTTTCAAGTTCTTCGTTTACAAGATCCTCGATAAGATTGACGTTCCATACTTCTTTTTCGGAATTCGAATAATATTTAAGCAGCGAAAGTTTCGATACTCTGTTAATCTTCTCTTTATCCGAAAGAAGTTTTTCTATTCTTTCGAAAACATAATCATCGGTTACCGTATCGTTTACAAAATAATCGTATGCGCATTGCGCAAGGAATGCTTTTTCGATTTCTCCGCTTCCCTGCATTTCGATAAAAGCATCAAGATAATTAATCTTGTCCGCACAGAATACATGCGTGAAAAGCAATTGGATCATGATGTTTTCAAGCAGAATGAAAGTATCCAGTCCGAACGCTTCGCAATCCTTGTAAAGGCTCTTTAATTCCTTTATGCTGCCTCTGAAATGCTGTTCGAGATATGCAAGAATATTTCCGTCGTATTTGCCCTCCCTGTAAACATACTGGGCATACGCAATCAATTTTTCGTTTTCTTCGAAATCCGTTCTAGCAAGAAGTCTTGATACCAGTCGAAGAATTCCTTTAATCTTCGCATGTTCGGGACCGAATTGTTCAAGAACGGAAAATGCGGTATCGTACATACCTCTCGCAATAAGAATCTGCAGGAATTCTCCTTTTTCGTCACCCTCGAAAATCTCGGGTTTAACATTTGTCAGAATATCCTCAAGTTCGGCATAATAATCGTTGTCGAAATAAAATTTCAAAAGGCCTTTGATAATAAGCTTTTTGTATGAATACGTGATTAAATCCGAATGGAGAAGTCTTTCGTAATCAAAGACATTGTCCTCATCCACAAGATCGTAGGAATACGAACTCTCTACCCTGCACATGATAAGACCGATCTTATCGGATACAAGATGCGCTATCTTTTCGAGAAGCATCGGATTGTTAAGAATCGCAGCCGATACGTTTTCATCGGGAACAACAACTCTGTTACCGTGAATATCTTCGTAGAAAAGTCTGTAATCCTTGGAATAAATCGGACAGTAAACAACACCGTTTTCGGGATTGAATCTTTGTTCGCCGATAATCTTGTCATGCAGAAGAATGACTCTTCTTACGCCATCCGGAACTTTTACCCTTCTTACGAACTGAAGCGTTACGCATTCGTTTGCGTTTTCTTCGTTAACAAAATCGGGATTTAAAACTTTTGCATATATGTAAAGCAAATCCTCGTTGATATGTTTTTTTGAAAGCATTTCCCTTGCAAACGATTCGAGGCTCTCCCTGTATGAAACCGCTATTTCGGGATATTTTGCTTTTCTTGTCAAAACATTGTGATAAAGGAATGCTTTCTTTCTGTAATCGAGATCGTTTTGATAAGCAAAATACATCATAACCATCTGCGGAAGATCCTTGTCGTAATCAAGGGGCAGACAGTCCATGTAAAATTCGTAAAGTCTTGTGATTCTGAGCTCCGCTTCCACACCGAGCGCATACCATTCAAAATATTCCCTGCCGATTTTGTTTCCTTTGCATAGATAGGAAACTATGGTGTTAAGCAGTTCTTTGCTTGGCATGTATGTGTACTGATATTTGAGAATATCGAACCAAATCTGCTTGAATTCCTTCTGTCTCGATACAAAGAACTGAATTCTTTCGCCGAGATTGGCGCTGATGGCTTTGTATTTCAGACCGAAACGAAGAACGGCTTCTTCGTAATCCTCAAGTTTCATAAGAAGCGAGGGATTTGAATTGAACAAAGTCAGACCTTCGATGTAAAGGAAGGGCGAATTGTTTCCGCATCTGAACTGCTCCACGAGGAATTCGAGTTTTCTGTCGCTTCTTTCGTAGAATTCTTCCGTAAGATAAATGATGAGCCACGAAAGAACCGAATTGCCCATATCCTTGGAATAAAATTTCCTGATCTTCTTTAACGATCTGCTTACTATGTCCGATTCTTTGGACAGAAGGCTCGTGATGTAAAGATAATATCCGTAGGTTTCGTCGGAAAGTTTTTCGTTGACAATGATTGCATCTACGCCTTCGAGAATTCTTGCGGCTTCTCTGTCTTTTTTGTTTATGATAAAAATCTGTGCTTTGAACAAAGCGCTTAAAATATTATGCTCGTTGGTTCCGTTTATGGATTCGGCGATCTTTAAACTCTCCCTGCACCATTCGTCCTGGGACATGCGGTCGAGCGAAAAATCAAGATAAAGCCTGAAGAGTCTGGCAATGGCTTTTTTGAAAAGATAATTCTCATGTTTGGTAACGTCTTTTCTCGCATTGTCGACTATAACGTTAACGCAGAAAGTTTCTTTAGGAGTATCGATGAAAATCTTTGCGTAATTTCTTCCGGTTTTTAAAAACTCGGGTATGATTTTAAAATCGATATCAAGCTTGTCGTCTTCGAAATCATCTCCGTTAAAATGCGTAATGGGAACGAAAACAAAGCTTCCTTCGGATCTTATTTCGATATTGACGAAGCCCCATGTATTCTTTTCGATATGAATCTTTTTGTTGACTTCTCCCGAGGGATTGACGATAACCATATCCCTGTCGTCAACCGTGTATTTTATTCTGTCTTTTTTCTTGATTTCAACGAGGAATTCGTCGATATTCGACTCGTTTAATATGTTTTCGGAAAGACCTCTGTAAAGGCTTCTGTATTTAGAGTCGTTTCCGTTTATGATACTTACGAAATCGTTCGAATAAAATACATTGACCGCTTCGTTCCAGTTGCTTCTCGCAAGATTTGCGAAATGGAAAAGATTCTTGATATGACCGAGCGTCGAATTGATATAATCGTTTTCACGTATACAAATAAAAGGAAGCGTGTATTCTCCTTTGTTTGTAAGAAGAATAAACTCTCCCTTTGATACGTCATCGCTTTCCATTCCTACGGGGTCGAAGACAAAATCAATATTGCATTCGAATCCGTGGAACTGAGGATTAACGACTTTCATTCTCGGATTGTTGGATTGACAAACCCCGATAATAGGAGTCTCGCTTTGGCAGTAAATTGTAAAGGAACCGTTTCTTTCATCGTTATCGACGAAGACATACTCGATTCTTTCGGTCGAAAAAGTAACATTCCCGTCATGAACGGAAAAGTCAAAATTTTCTTCAGCCATTGAAAGTACGGTTCTCTTCACGAAATTCACCTCACAGAAATTTTAGATTTCTTTTAATGCAGCAGTCAAATCGTCAAGCCAGTCACCCTCGTAAAGTTCAATCATTCCTTTGTCCGCAGCAGCGGAAAGTTTGGGATTGATGGGAATTCTGGCGATATTTTGTATGTCATGATTCTTGGCGATTTCCTCCAATTTGGATTCGCCGTAGATATAATGCTTTTCCTTGCAGCTTGGGCACTCGAAATAAGACATGTTTTCAACGAGTCCGAGAACGGGAATGTTCATGAGATTTGCCATTTTTACGGCTTTCTCGACAATCATTCCGACAAGTTCCTGGGGTGATGCCACAACTATGATTCCGTCAACGGGAATGGACTGGAATACGGTAAGAGGAACATCTCCGGTTCCGGGCGGCATGTCTACGAAAAGGAAATCCTTGTCTCCCCAGATTACATCGGTCCAAAACTGCGTAACCGTTCCGGCGATAACGGGTCCTCTCCATACAACGGGATCGGTTTCGTTTTGAAGGAGGCAGTTAACGGACATTATGTCCATATCGAGTTTGCTTCTTACGGGGAAAATTCCGTTTTCGCTTCCTTCGCATTTATCTTTGACACCGAACATTTTGGGAATCGAAGGTCCCGTTATGTCGGCATCCATAATACCTACCTGATATCCTTCTCTTTTCATGTTTACCGAGAGCAGAGATGTAACGAGAGATTTTCCGACTCCTCCTTTTCCCGATACAACCGCGATTACCTTTCTTATGTGTGAAAGCTCATTGCAGGGCTGGAGTAGGCTTTCGCTCTCTCTTTCGGAACAACCTGCGGAACAAGTTGAACAATCATGTGTGCATTCGCTCATTTTTTCTCCGTTCCTTCACTTTTTTAAGTGAAATCATATTAATAAACAATCATTTTTAATGATTATTTTATTGGCATATTTTGTATACATTATCGATTTATTATACTATATTTGCCATATTTGTGTAAAGTAAAATAAATAATTTAAGAAGCGTGATTTCCCGTGTAAAGGCTGTAATATCTACCCTTTTGCGCAATAAGTTCGTCATGCGTTCCGCGCTCTACGATTCTGCCGTTTTCAAGGACCATTATGCAGTCGGAATTCTTGACCGTGGAAAGCCTGTGCGCGATGACGAAGGTGGTTCTGCCCTTCATCAGTTTGTCCATGCCTTCCTGTACGAGTTTTTCGGTTCTCGTATCGATCGAGCTGGTTGCTTCGTCCAGAATAAGTACGGGAGGATCTGCTATTGCGGCTCTGGCAATTGCAAGGAGCTGTCTTTGTCCCTGCGAAAGAGACGAACCGTCGCCCTTTAATACCGTATTGTAACCCTGGGGAAGTCTTTCGATAAAACCGTGTGCGTTTGCAAGTTTGGCTGCCTGTATAACTTCTTCGTCGGTCGCATCAAGTTTGCCGTATCTTATGTTCTCCATAACGGTTCCGCTGAAAAGATGCGTATCCTGCAAAACCATACCGAGGGATCTTCTCAAATCCGCTTTCTTGATTTTGTTTATATTGATTCCGTCGTAACGGATTTTGCCGTCCTGGATATCGTAAAATCTGTTGATAAGATTCGTGATGGTCGTTTTTCCGGCACCTGTGGATCCGACAAATGCGATTTTCTGACCGGGTTTCGCAAAGATGTCGATATTGTGAAGTACCATCTTTTCTTCAGTATATCCGAAATCGACGTCATCCAATACGACATTTCCTTTAAGTTCTTCGTAAGTGGTCGTATCGTCGGCTTTGTGATAATGCTTCCATGCCCAAAGGCCCGTACGTTTTTCGCTTTCCTTGATAACGCCGTTCTCCTTTGTCGCATTAACCAGGGTAACGTATCCTTCGTCGCTTTCAACGGGTTCGTCGAGAAGTTTGAATACTCTGTCGGCACCCGCAAGCGCCATGACTATGGTATTAAACTGCTGCGAAATCTGCATTATAGGCATATTTACGTTTTTGTTAAGCGTAAGATAACTGCCGAGTGCTCCGATTGTAAATCCGCCTATTCCCCTTATCGCAAAGAAACCGCCGATTACGGAAATGATAACAAAACTCAGATTGCCGAGCTGTCCGTTAACGGGTCCGAGCGTATTGATAAGCTTGCCGGCGTTTGATGCCGTCACGTAAAGTTCTTCGTTTAATTCGTTAAATTCCTCCTCGCAGATATCTTCTCTGCAGAAAACCTTAACGACTTTCTGTCCTTCCATCATCTCTTCGATGTATCCGTTTACCGCGCCGAGGTTCTTTTGCTGCGCAACAAAGAATTTTGAAGATTTACCCGCGATAATTCTCGTGATAAACATCATGACGATAATCATGAATACCGTAACGAGCGTAAGTCTCGGACTTAATTTGATAAGGCTTATGAAAGTACCGATTATCGTGATGCTCGAGCTTGTAAGCTGAATGATGCTCTGCGCGATCATCTGTCTGGTCGTATCGATGTCGTTAGTGTAAATGGACATGATGTCGCCGTGCGAATGAGTGTCGAAATATTTGATCGGAAGTTTTTCCATGTGACTGAACAAATCTTCACGAAGCTTTCTCATTGTTCCCTGAGCGACGTAAACCATTATTTTGTTTTGTACGAAAGTCGAAAGACCGGCAACGGCAAATATGATGCCGACCTTTGTAAGCATGCCTGTAAGTCCGGAATAATCGGGATTGCTTGCACCGATAAGAGGCGCAATGTAATCGTCGATCAAAACCTGAAGAGAAAGCATGCCCGCAATCATTCCGATCTGCGAAATGATTATGCACGCAAATACGATAATCGAAGGAATGGGATATCTTCCGTACGAATATTTAATCAGTCTCATGAAGGTCTTAAAAGGATGCTCAAGCTTTGGTCTCGGTCCCATGGCTCTGTTTCTTCCCATCTGTATGGGCTTGTCGTTTTTTGCCATCAGTTTGCACCCCCTTTCACTTCGTCAAAGTCAGCGTTGACGCCGGTTTGAGATTCATATACTTCTCTGTAAATATCATTTCCGGCCATAAGTTCATCATGTGTACCGAAGCCGTTTACTTCGCCCTCTTCCATGACTATTATTCTGTCGGCGTCCTGAACGGATGCGATTCTTTGCGCTATTATAAATTTGGTCGTTCCTGGGATTGCTTCCTTTAACGATTTTCTGATTGAAGCATCGGTTGCGGTATCGACTGCGGATGTCGAATCGTCAAAGATGATAATCTTGGGGTTTTTAAGCAATGCCCTTGCAATGCAAAGCCTTTGCTTCTGTCCGCCGGATACGTTCGTTCCGCCCTGTTCTATCTTCGTATTGTAACCGTCCGGGAACGAATTGATAAAGCCGTCCGCACATGCGAGTTTGCAGGCATTAACACATTCTTCGTCGGTTGCATCGGGATTGCCCCAGCGGAGATTTTCGTAAATCGTACCGGAGAAAAGAACATTCTTTTGAAGAACTACCGATACCTGATTTCTAAGGGATTCCATATCGTAATCCTTAACGTTTATTCCTCCGACCTTTACTTCGCCTTCAGTAACGTCATAAAGTCTGTCGATAAGACTTACAAGGCTCGATTTGGCAGAGCCCGTACCTCCGATGATACCTATCGTTTCCCCGGATTTGATATCCAGATTGATATTGTTTAAAACATTCTTCCCGGAGCATTCTTTTTTGTAAGAAAAGCATACGTTTTCGAATTTAACGCTTCCGTCTTTTACCTCAAATACGGGGTTCTCGGGATTTTTGAGCGCAGGCTCTTCTTTTAACACTTCGGCGATTCTTTTAGCTGAAGCCGACGAGAGCATGATCATAACGAAAATAAACGAAACCATCATCAGATTTCCGAGGATGTTTAAGCAATACATAAAGAGAGTAAGCAAATCGCCCTTCGGGAGTTCCGATGAAATAACAAGATGTGCTCCGACCCAGCTTATGATGATCATGGTCGTAAACATCGTAAACTGCATTAAAGGCGCGTTCCAGATTACGACATTTTCCGCTTTGACGAACATTTTGTAAATATTTCCCGCAGCGGTTTTAAGTTCTTTTGATTCGTAATCTTCTCTTACAAATGCTTTGACGACTCTTATCGCATTTACGTTTTCCTGAATCGTTTCGTTCAAATCGTCGTATTTTTCGAACACTCTCGTAAAATATTTTCTTGCAAACATCATGATTGTTCCGAGTCCTATCGATAAAACGATAACTGCAACAAGATAAATGTTTGCGATCTTTACCGAAAGCGTATAGGACATAATCAGCGCAAAAAGCATGCTGACGGGTGCTCTTGCAGCCATTCTCAAAATCATCTGATATGCGTTTTGCACATTTGTGACGTCGGTCGTAAGTCTGGTTATAAGTCCCGCCGTGGAGAATTTGTCTATATTCGAAAAGCTGAATTTCTGGACGTTTGCATACATGTCTTTTCTTAAATTTTTCGCAAGACCGCATGAAGCAATCGATCCGAAAATCGCGCCGAGGATTCCGAAAAGAAAAGCTCCCGCAACCAAAACAAGCATCAATTCGCCCATTTTGACGATATAATCCATATCTCCTGTTTTGTTGTTGCCCTCGATACCGTATGTAACCATTTTTCCCATGCATGCGGGAATGACAGTTTCGAAAACAACTTCCAAAACCATGCAAAGAGGCGTTACAAAAGAAGCGATTTTATATCCCTTAAGATGTTTAAGAAAGTCTTTTCCCTTTCCGGTAAAAAGCTCGATAAGCGCCCATAAACCGAAACCTGCGAAAGCTCCGAGCATATTGAGAATCAAATCGTCAACGTCAAAAGATCCGAGCTTGGTGAAAAGCTGAATGATTTCGATTAACGCAAGGAAAAGAAAACAAACTATCGCATATCTGTAAAATTTCCTTAACTTTTTGAAAAGTTCGGGAAGAAAATATCCCATGGGGAAAAGAAGAAATAAATTAACCACTAAATTGACAATGGGAATATAATTGTTTGCTCTGTTTCCGTCAAAAAGCCAATTAAGATAAAGGCTTATGGTTTTGAAAGGCACCAGGTTCATAAAAGTACCCGAATACTCCCAGATCGAAACATTCGAATATACTCTGCCGTTTCCTCTTCCGAAAAGAGTTGCATACAAAACAATCAAAATATATAAAAAGAACAGTATCAGCAATAATATTTTTAAAAACCTTTTCTGCTTCACAAATAAAACCTCTGTTTTCGTATTATTCAAAAATGATTATTCTCGGAAAATAAAAAACCCACATTAGCGCAAATGCGAAATGCCGGCTTTTATGTAAACCAAAAATGTTATAAAATCACATGATTATCCATAAAAAAACCATTTGATATTTTATCACGTTTCTGTTTAATAATCTATATTACATTAATAATATTAATAAAAAAATGCACCGATCGAAATCGGTGCAAAGTAGCGAGAGGGGGACTCGAACCCTCAACCTTCCGGGTATGAACCGGATGCTCTAGCCAGTTGAGCCATCTCGCCAAAACAACTGCCTATTTAATATACAAAAACCAAAGGCAATTGTCAACATTTTTTTGATAAATCCCTACATTCTGTCGGGAGCTTCGAATCCGAGGCACTGCATGCAGTCTTCGGAAATACCCAAAGTGAGTTTAAGCAAAGCTATATAACTCTTCTTAATATCTTCGTTTTCCTCCGAAATAATCTTGGTTTCATGATAAAACGAATTGAAAACGTTTGCCAGATCGTAAAGATATGCACAGATTCTGTGAGGAGCAAGTTCGTTAAATGCACCCTCCATCATTTCGTTAAAGCCCGTAATCTTCATCAAAAGATTCTTATGCGATTCATTTGATACAGTTGACATAACTTTACAATCTTCGATTTTGCCGCCGTTTTCAACAAACTTTTTAAGAATCGATTTGATTCTTACAACCGTATAAAGAAGGTAGGGGCCGGTATCTCCCTCAAACGACATGAATCTTTCGGTATCGAAAATATAATCCTTTACTGCCTGATTGGACAAATCTCCGTATTTAATGGCGGAAAGAGCCACTGTCGAAGAAACTTTCCTGGCTTCTTCCTCGCTCATTTCCCTGCCCGTAGAAATCTTTTCGTACATTTTGTCGTTTATGTCTTTTATGAGATATTCGAGTCTCATAACACCGCCGTCCCTTGTCTTGAAGGGCTTGCCGTCTTTGCCGTTAACCGTTCCGAATCCGATGTGAACAAGTTTGGTATCGCTCTTGCAAAGACCTGTTTTCTTGGCGCATCTGAAGACCTGTTCGAAATAAAGTTCCTGTCTCTTATCCGTAATATATACAATCGAGTCGGGATGGAATTCCTCTTCTCTCTTAAGGATTGTCGCAAGGTCGGTAGTATTGTACAAAGAAGCACCGTCGGATTTTAAAATCATGCAGGGAGGAATCTCCTTTGTATCCGTATCTTCTTTTACGTCAACAACGAGCGCTCCGTCGCTTAAATACGCATATCCGCCGTCTTTTAAATATTTAACCATTCCGGGAATATCTTCGTATACGTCCGATTCGCCCCTCCAAAGTTCGAATTCCACATTGAGATTGTCGTAATTCTTCTTAAGATCTTCGACGGAAACATCCATGATATGCTTCCATAAAGCACGATATCCGCGAACACCGTCCTGAAGCTTTTTGGTGCAAAGCATCGCTTCGTCTTTGAATTCGGGATCGACTTTCGATTTGGCGCTTGCCTTGGGATAAATCTCTTCAAGATCTCCGACCGTAAAAGGCGCTTCTTTGGGATATTCACCCGTAAAAGCATCGTCAAAATAAACCATGTCGGGTTTTTCTTCTTTTATTGCGGCAATGACAAGACCCATCTGAAGACCCCAGTCTCCCATATGGATATCTCCTATCGCTTCATGACCCATGTAACGGATTATTCTCTTTATGCTCTCACCGATGACCGCACTTCTTAAATGGCCCACATGAAGGGGTTTCGCAACATTGGGTCCGCCGTAATCTATAACGTATTTTTGTTTCTTATCGGGTGTATTTAATCCGAATTTTTCGGAATTGCCCATTTCGATCACGTAATCGGTCAAAAAAGAATCGCTTACATTAAGGTTGATGAATCCGGGAGGGCATACTTCAATCGAAGAAAAAGCGTTTGATTTCTTCAAAAATTCCGCAACTTCGTTTGCTATCGCAAGCGGAGCCTTCTTGTAAATTTTCGCTCCGGCCATCGCACCGTTGCACTGGTATTCGCAAAGATCGGGTCTGTTGGAAATTCCGACCTTTCCCAAATTTTCATCATATCCCGCTTCTTTGAAAGCAAGCGAAACCTCTTTTCCGAGTTTGTCCAAAAACTTTTCCAATTTCATTCTCCAATTCTTATTTTTTATCTTTTTGAAAAAATACATCCGCAGTAATTCTGTCTGTAAAGATTAAATTCCTTGGACAGCTCTACGGACATTTTATATCCGTTTTTCTTTTTGAAATCCGTGGGAAGATAATTTATTCCGACTTCCTTTGACACCGACTCGCCTATTTCGTTTATCAAAAATGTGTCTTTCAAAGGGCTTAAGGTAAGAGTCGTCGCAAAAAAATCATATCCGAGTTTTTTTGCTTCTTCGGCGGTTTTTCTTAATCTTAAATCAAAGCAGATTGCACAGCGTTCTCCTCTTTCGGGGCAGTTTTCATATCCTTTTGTCCTTTCGAAAAAGATATCGCTTTCATACGGAGCATCAATTACGCCGATCGGATTCAAGTTTACATAATTTTCTTTTGTTATGTAAACATGTTGATTTTCGGGATTAAGTCTTTTGTCCGGATTGTTATTGTAAATATCCACGAGTCTCTTTAATTCGGCGAATCTGAATTCATATTCGTCCTTTAAAGATATATTGGGATTATAATAGTAAACCGAAAGTCTTGCAACATCTTTTAACGCAAGCAAACAGAAACTGCTGCACGGAGCGCAGCAGCTGTGTAATAATATTTTCGGATTTTCGATACCCGATAATCTTTCGTTTAATTGTTTGAGATAATAATCCGAAGGTAAATTTACGCTCATTTATTTCCGGCTGCTTTCATAAGACAGTATTTTTCGACAAATTCGTCAACCGGCATGGGTTTTCCGTAATAATAACCCTGAACGGCATGACATCCGAATCCCTTTAACATTTCAACCTGGTCCTTTGTTTCCACGCCTTCACAGATAACATCGATGGAAAGTTCCTGTGCCATTTCGAAGATTTTTCGAAGAATTACGGTGCTCGCTTCGGAAATGAAAGTCTCGTCAAAGAATACCTTGTCGATTTTAAGAATATCGAAAGGAACGTCTTTCAAAATATTAAGGGACGAATATCCGCTTCCGAAATCATCCATCGCAAGTTCAAGCCCGAGATCCTTTAACTGAGTGATTACTTCAACCATCTTTTCCCTTTGGTCAAAGAAAAGGTTTTCGGTTATTTCAAGCTGAATCTTTGAAACATCCGTGTCGTATCTCTTTAAGATCTTTTCGACGTTTTTAACGTAATCGGGGTTGTTTATAAGGACTCTCGACTGGTTTACGCTTATGGGATAGAATTTGTATTCATTGTCGTTCTTTCTCATATCCTTCATCTTGATGCAAAGCTGTTCAAGCATGTAAAAGTCAAGATTTTCTATGAAACCGTTCGATTCGAATATGGGAATAAAGTCAGAAGGATAAAACATCGTACCGTCGTTTTTAATCCATCTTACAAGTGCTTCGCCGCCCAGAATCTCATCCTTGGAAATATCCCATTTGGGTTGAACGTAAACTTTGAATTCTCCCTTTTTTAAGGAGTTTTCCATCTCCGATTCGATGGCATCGACTTTTCTCATATTCGAAATGATATTGTCCGAATACGTCGCGGTCAAAACATTGGCCGTAATGTCAATCGATTTTCTTGCGGCATTCGCTCTGTCAATCATAAGGTCGATATTGGAATCTTCCTTTTTTATCTGATACATTCCGACCTTAAGACGTATGGGATATCTTATCTGTGCTTCGTTGGCTTCATCGCTTATGCCTTTAAGATATTTCATGTATTTTTCTTCGAATTCGATATTGTTTATGACGATTGCGACAAACTGGTCGGAATTGACTCTTACGCAGAGTTCTTTTCTCGGATTGAAAACCTTTTCGAATTCGTTGATGGTAGCCTTCAAAACCTTGTCCGCCCTGTCATGTCCGTACGATTCGTTAATATATCGGAAGTTCATGATATCGAAACGAAGCAAAAGATAGGGAATTTCCTTGTTGTTTTTCAAAATATCCGAAGCGTTTCTTCTGAAATAATTGTAATTGTATCCGCCGGTAACATCGTCGGTATACGCAAGTTTCATGATAAGTTCGTTGGATTCGTTAAGATTAATCCAGACATAGAACAAAAGAACAATCATAATAAGCACCATGAAAAGACATATCAGAAAGCTTCTCGTGGTTACCGGATTGACGTTTTCGTTAAGAATGGCGGGATCGAAATAATAAAGATAATACAAATCCTTTGTATTAAGGAATGTTCCGCCGAAAACAACGGTTTCGTTACCGTTTTCGTCTTCGAACGCGGATGAACAGCTGATTTTGGTAAAGATGTCCTTTTTCAAATAGTTTATCTGATCGTAAGCTTTATTGTTTTGCGTGCTGATTTGCAAAAGACCGTCATAAACATTCGTATTGTCGTTAAAATAGTCCCTGTATGATGAAGTCGAAGCCAGTACTTCGCCTTCCTGATCGATTACCATAAAACAACCCATGTTGTTTAAATAATCGAATGTATTGTCGTTAAGGGTTCTTGATAATTCCCTTTTTACGATAAGATAAGCGTTTTCTCCGCTTTCGCGGTCGACTCTTTTAATTCCGAGAATCGAATCGGCGGATGCTTTATCGGTGAAAAAAACGTTCGCCGGCAGGCATAAGTAATCATTGGTAAAACTGTATTCGTTAAGTCTTTGAAGCGAATTGTACATATCTCCGCTGTATTCGTTTTCGGCGGAACTTACCAAAACACCGTTTTCGGCAAGAAAATAGAACGCATATCCGCTGTTGTATTCCTCTTCTCTTAAGATGATTCCGTTTATTTCTTCGTTTAAGGAAGCCTCAATCATAGCGGTTTCGAATGCATCCGTAACCTTTCTTAACGCATCGACCTGCGAGTTGATTTCGGCAACGGCCGTATGTACGTGGCCCTCATATGCTTTTGTCGTATTGCTCTGGAAAAAATTCTTGATATCAAAGACATGTAAAAAAGTTGCACCCACGCATACAATTACCACACTAAGTGCAATTCTAAGAATAAGCGATATGCTTTTGTCAGAACCGGAATTTTTCATTTTTTCCATTGTCCTTTTGTTTAATCAATGATATCACAAACCTTGTCCCACTTCAAATGGTATTGATAAAAACACCTCGTTTTAGTAAAATGTTTTTTATAAAATTTTGTGAGGAAAAACCTATGAATCAATCCCTTGAAAACATCGTAAAAACAAAGGAAACCGTCAAAACCGCCATCCACGGAAAAGATGATGTTATCGACATGGTTTTGTGCGCGGTTTTCGCCAAAGGACACATCCTTTTGGAGGATATTCCGGGTGTGGGAAAAACTACCCTCGTAACCGCTCTCGCCAAGGTTTTGAACCTTGATTACAAGAGAATGCAGTTCACTCCCGACGTACTCCCGAGCGACGTTTCCGGCTTTACAATGTTTGACAAGACCACCAATCAGTTTACCTTCAAAGAAGGAGCCGTATACACCAACCTCTTTTTGGCAGACGAAATCAACAGAACTTCACCCAAAACCCAGTCGGCGCTTCTTGAAGTAATGGAAGAAGGCCATGCAACCGTCGACGGCGTCACAAGATATCTTCCTGATCCATTCATGGTTATCGCGACCCAAAATCCCATAGGCGCTTCCGGAACACAAAAACTTCCCGAATCGCAGTTAGACAGATTTATGGTACGTCTTTCAATGGGTTACCCTTCGCATGCATCCGCCGTAACCATCCTTAAAGGAGATTCTCATAAAACCATCGAAAATATGGAACGCATCATTTCAAAAGATGAAATTCTCGCATACCAGAAAGAAGTCGAAAACATAAAAATTAAAGAACCCCTTTACGATTATGCCGTTTACCTCACCGAAGCCACAAGAAATTCCGAAACCTTCTCTCTCGGTCTCTCACCCAGAGGAAGCATAGCTTTAATCAAAATGGCAAAGGCACATGCATTTTTAAGCGGCAGGGATTTTGCCGTACCGGAAGATTTCAAAGCTGTTTATTACCCTGTTGCAAATCACCGTATTATCCTTTCGACAAAGGCAAAAGCATGCGGAATGACGATAGAGAGTGCGCTTAATTACGCTTTTGATTCCGTAAAGGTTCCCTAAATGAAAATCAATTATCTTTCTTTAATAATATATATGGCTGCAATTGCCGTAATATCGGCATTTGCGCTTATTTACGAGCAGCCTGCCGTCGTGCTTTTTATTTTAATGCTTTTACTGCTGCTCCCGATCTCGCTTATCCTTTTTATTAACGCCAATTCCAAATTCACTTTCAGTCTTTCTCCGAAAAATCCTTATGTGGAGGAACCCAATTCTCCTTCTTTTTTGCTTGAATTCGAAAACGAATCGCGCATTCCTCTTTTTACCGGAGATGTTTATTTTCATGCCGAAAACAGGTTTTATCCGAACGAAACCGTCCATAAATTATCCATTCCGCTGACACGAAGAAAAAACTCTTTTACCATCCCGATAGAGACATACAATATCGGTCTTGTCGGAATCCGCATTGACAAAATCGTGCTTTACGATTATTTGTCGATCTTTAAAAAAGAGGTTGACATAACTTTGGATTCTTCTGTTCCGGTACTTCCGAAAGGAAGATATATCGGAGATTTTCCTCCCGCCGTTCCAAAAGACGGTCCGGATGAATTTACTGAATCGGAAAATATAGGAAATATCTCGAGCGACGTAAAAGAAATCAGGGAATACCGCCCCGGAGACAGACTTCAGAGAATTCATTGGAAACTCTCTGCCAAACTTGATGATTTGTTCGTAAAAGAGATGGCTCATACTTCCACTTTGGCCATTATTCTGATTCCGGAACTTTGCAGCGACAAAATCCATGATACCGCTTCAACCCTTCTTTCATGCATCAAGATAATGTACGAGAAAAAAGAGCGTTTCGAGCTTTGCATATATAACGACAAAGCCTGTGAATACAGTTTCTTTACGGTTACAAGCGAAGAAGAAATGCTTGAAGCAATGACTCATTTTTACTGCCAGCCCCTATACGTGGGAGAAGACAATGCTTTGGAAACATATCTTCATTCATCGGGTAAAATCGCCACGGTAATTCATATCGTGGGAAAGATAATCAGTATCGGAGAATAAAATGATCACAAAGCTTGACAAACTGATTTACAGAAAAGAAATATCCGATAACCGGGTTATAGTCGGTGAAGTGTCTCAGAAAAAGAAAAGCAATCTCGCGCTGCTTTGTCTTTTCAAAGGCCTTTTGATTTTTATTGCCTCATATTGTTCAATATGCGGTCTTCTTGACGCGTTTGAAATTCCGTATATTAAGCTGGTCATTTTCGGCTTTTTGCTTTTCATATCTTTGTATGTTGCTTTTCTTTATTTCAACAAAGTAATCTTCTATGTTTTCTATATTGTTTTATTCCTTGTTTTCACCGTCGAATTAGCCAGGTATTATACTCCGGCAAACTCGGGTTTCCAGGCCGCGATAAACATGATATTCAAGGAATATTCGGACTATTTCGCGCTTTCGTCTCTTCGTGAAGGTTACGAGGCCGTTGCCAACAGATATTATTCCGTTACCGTAGCCGCCGTGTTCCTCGGAGCATTTACCGCGATTTTGTTAAACGTTACAATATCCGGTTACATGAACGCTTTCGAAACCGCACTGGTAACTTTTCCGTATATAGAAATTGCATTTTTCATTCACAAAATGCCGCCCGCAATTTATATTGTCGGATTGCTTTTCGTATATACTACCGTTCTTTTGCTGCAGTTTTCCAAACATTCGCGAATGCAGGTTAAAAGCAGACGAACACACGAATTCATTCGATACAAACGAAAAAAAGAAGACACCTATGCCTATCAGGCCGATGCACGGATTTTTATTTTTTCATCAGCCTTTTCTTTAATCTTTTCTCTTATAATCACAGTAGTGCTTATTGCGCCCCTGAATCTTCCGGTATCAAAAATCGCCGGTAATGAAATACACAGACAGACCCAGGAATATGTCAAAATGTTTATACAGTCCGGTTACACCGCTTTCTTTGACAGATATTCGTCAAAAGGCGGTATTGCAGGCGGAAAACTTGGCGGTGTCAGCCAGATAAGGCCTGATTTTGAAACCGATTTGGAAGTCACTTTCGTTCCCATTAACTTCGATACCGTATATCTTAAAGGCTTTACGGGAAGTAAATACGTTGCATCTGGCTGGTATCCCGATTCATACGATTATGTAAAAAAAGAAAACACCAGAGAATACAATTTCAACAATACGGCAAAAATGCATGTTGAGAATCTCGATGCTTTCGATTATACTTTTTATCCTTATTTTTCAAGCACGGATAACGTAAAATACGAAACCGGAAACAAATTCAAATACGATATCGTTTATTCTCCCGCCCTGACGGTAAACGATTATAAAACCGAGGCAGAAGACGAACTTTTAAAAGACGAGAAATATTACAAATACGTCTACGAAACCTGTCTTGAAGTTCCGGAGCAACTTGAGGAAACTCTTGATGCAACGCTCGAAAACGTAAAAGAAGTCGAAAACGACAATGTAAATGATTACAGATTATCGAGTGCAAGGGCAATTTACGCATATTTCTCCGAAAATTTCAAATATACGATGTCTCCCGGAAGCACTCCAGTAAGAAGGGATTACGTTGAATATTTCCTCAATACGCAGCAAAGAGGTTTCTGCTCGCATTTTGCATCCGCCACGGTACTTCTTTTAAGAGAACAGGGAATCCCCGCACGATACTGTGAGGGATACTGCATTCCGATTTCTCTTGTATCAGACGAAGCAAAACTTACCGAATACGATTACAACGAATGGTATTCGGGTTCGAATATTACAAATACCGAATCGGTTGTAACCGTTCCGATAAACGATTCCTACGCTCATGCATGGGTTGAAATATATCTTGAAGGATACGGATTCGTCCCTTTCGAAGCAACGATTCCTTCAACCGAAGACGAAAGAAACCAGATCGGCTTCTTTAATTTCAATTTTTTGTCCGCGCTCACATCAAACACACTCGGCGAGAATCTCTCCGATGTCACCGGCGAAAACGCCGTTAATTCGAATTTAAATTTTGAATCGTTTTTCAATATTTTCGATTTCAACACGGCAACGGTCAAAACCACGCTTTTGAGAATCCTTGCCGTATTTATCGTTTTGCCGCTTCTCTTCTTTTTGATTCGGTTTCTCGCAATCAGAATCAAACTGTACAAATACAAAAAAAATAATGACGAATATCATCTTGTAATGTATGAATATTCAAGACTTTCTGCTATGCTTAAGAGGAAGAAATTTTTAACGAAAAAAAATCCTCTTCCTTCGGACGTCAAAAAGGCATATGATTTATATATAACCTATCATAACAACAGGCACAGAAAAAAAATCGTAAAAGACACCGACAAACTCTTTGAATACTACGAAAGAATCATGTATTCGTAGAAAGGAGGTATCATGGCTTCCAAAAAGAAAAAAAATTCGGGATATATTCCTTTAATCATCGTTACAATACTCATTCTGGCAATCGCAATCACGATTTCCGCGGTTTCGAAATTATCCGCAAAAGTTCCGAAAAATCCTAAGGGTACGGTCGGAAATTTCGCAGGAAACCTCTACAATCAGGGACTTTTCTGTGAGGACGACGGAGTTGTTTTCTTTTCCAATTCGTACGACAAAGGCTCGCTTTACAGTATGAACGAAGACGGAAGCAATATGAAAAAGCTCCTTTCCGCCAAAGTCGAATACATTAACGCGGGCGGCGATTATCTCTACTATTACATGGCAGACTCGACAACATCAACCGGACTCGGTTTCCTAAGAAGAGTCATGGGAATCTACCGTTGCAAAAAGAACGGGAAAGGCGGCACCACTTTAACCAGAGATCCTTCGATTGAAATGGTACTTGTCGACAATTCCATCTATTATATGGATTACAGCAAGACCAAAGGCGTACATTTAAGCAAATTAAGTACCGACGGAAAAACAAACGAAACGGTATCGGATTTAATGATCAATCCCTCGGGAGTCTACGGAGACGTGATTTATTATACCAATCCCGAAAACAATCATTTTTTAATGGTTCTCGATACCGTAAACGACTCCTCATCCGAATACGCAAGAATCAATATGTGGAACCCCTTAAGGCTGGGCAATTACATTTATTTTATCGATATAGACGGAAATTATCGGCTCAGCAGGTATTCGATAAACGACAACGAAGTCGAAGTGCTTTCAAAGGACAGGGTTGACTGTTACAACCTTAATACCGACTATATTTATTATCAGAAAAACGATGCCGAAAATCCCTGTCTTAAGCGTATCAGCATAGACGGTTCATATGAAGAAAAGGTTATCGACGGCAATTACACGGCTATAAACGTTACCGACAGATATGTTTATTTCAAACCATTCGCCGATGAAACCGTTACTTTAAGAACTCCTTCTTTCGGAAGCATAAACGTAACCGAATTCGAAGAAGCAAAAGCCGCTGCTTTGGGCGAATAAAAAAAGGGGGTGTAAATATGGATAAGATTATCATTAAAGGTCTTGAAGTCTTTGCTCATCACGGAGTATACGAAAACGAAAAATCAAAAGGCCAGAAATTTATAATTAATGCCGAAATCGAAACCGATACCGTTACCGCATCGTTAAGCGACGATATCGAAGATACCCTCGATTATGCGAAAGTTTGCGATATGATTAAGGATTACATGGTTATTAACCGTGTAAATCTTCTCGAAACACTTGTAAATGAGCTGTCAAGAAAGCTTCTTATTTCGTTCGATAAAATCGAATCGGTTTCGCTTGAAATATGCAAACCCGAAGCACCCATTCCTGCTAAATTTGAAAACGTTTCCATAAAAGTCGAAAGAAAAAGACATACAGCATATATTTCCGTCGGCTCCAATATGGGCGACCGCGAAGAATATGTCAGAAATGCCATAGACAATCTTTCGGCGGACGAATGCATAAAAGTATTGTCCGTATCGGATTTAATCGAAACAAAGCCCTACGGCGTTTTAAAGCAGGATGATTTTATAAACGGAGTTTTCAAAATCGAAACTCTCTACTCCCCCGTCGAACTCCTTTCGAGACTAAATATCGAAGAAAGCTCCGCGGGAAGGGAGCGTAAAATTCATTGGGGACCGAGGACTCTCGATTTGGACATCATTCTTTACGACGATTTGGTTATGTCAACCGATACACTCAAGATTCCCCATGTGGATATGGAGAACAGAATGTTCGTATTGAAGCCTCTTTGCGATATCGATCCGTATGTGGTTCACCCAAGACTGAAATTGACCGCAAAAGAGTTGTTATGTAAACTTGAAGCAAGGGAAAGATTATAAAAAAACCGACCCCCGTTTGTTGGACTATCCAACTTTCGGGGGTCGTTTATTTTCATTTGTTTTTTATCGATTTATTATTCTACGCATTCAAAATGGCTTCGGTCATTCTGATTGCTCTTACATTCTCTCTTACATCATGAACACGAACGAAATTAACTCCCTTCATGCATGCTATAACGGTTGTCGCAATCGTTCCTTCAACTCTTTCGAATATCGGAAGGTCGAGAGTAAGACCTATTACCGATTTGCGGCTTGTTCCGATCAGTATCGGACAGCCCAAATCCTTTAAATCGTCAACGGTGTTTATTACGCATAAATTCTGTTCGTATGTTTTTCCGAAACCGATTCCGGGATCGAGAATGATTTTTTCTTTGCCTATACCTGCCGCAACTGCCCTGTCCAGATAACCTCCCAGATCCGATAAAACATCCCTCCGGAAATTGTCATATACGGCATTATTTCTGTTATGCATCAAAACGCATACAACATCAGTTCCCTGCATTACTTTGGCCATATCGTCTATATTCTGAAGAGCCCAGATATCGTTAACGATATCGCATCCGCATTTGATTGCTTCCTTAGCAACTTCGGAATTGTATGTGTCAATCGACACGGGAACATCTATTTTTTTCTTTATCTCTTCGATAACCGGCATGACCCTTTCAATCTGTTCGCCAGCGCTGACGGGAGTATACCCGGGTCTTGTGGATTCTCCTCCGACATCTATAATATCCGCGCCGTCATTGACCATCTGGATCGCTCTTTTTAATGCAGCATCCGTATTCATATACATTCCGCCGTCTGAAAAAGAATCAGGCGTGACATTAAGAATGCCCATTACGTATGTATGACCGATAAGATCGAATTTTCTGTTGCCTATTTTGATTTCGCTCATTTTATCCTCCGAATTATAAATCTATAAATTCAAAAGATTAAAAAATCTGTTTTTGTATTCCTCGTTTTCAAACAAGCCTCTCGAAGCCATCGTAACGGTCTTGCTTCCGGGCTTTTTGATTCCTCTCATGGTCATGCACATATGCTCTGCTTCAATCACAACCATAACGCCTTTGGCATTTAATTCCTTAAAAATGCTGTCCGCAACTTCATCGGTAAGCTTTTCCTGAATCTGAAGGCGTCTCGCATAAACTTCGAGAGTTCTCGCAAGCTTGGAAATACCCACAACTTCGTTATTCGGAATATACGCAATATGCGCAACCCCGTAAAAAGGCATCATATGGTGTTCGCAAGTAGAATAAAAAACTATATTTTTTTCAAGAACAATGTCGTTGTTGTCAACATGAAATCTTTTTGATAAGTGATTTGCCGCATTGTCTTCGTATCCCGCATATATTTCGGAATACATTCTGGCAATACGGTCCGGCGTATCCTTAAGGCCTTCCCTTTCAATATCTTCGCCGATACCTTCAAGCAGGAGTTTCACTCCTTCTTTAATCTTGTTTTCGTCTATCATTATTGTCTCTTCTTTCGGTATAATATTCGGTCTTTAACCGTTATTTTCGGATAAAATCAATCGCCTGAAATCGCCCATGAACGAAAGAGATCCGAAAATAAGAATCACATCCTTTTTATCGGAAAGAAGTCTCGCAATTTCAAGCGCTTCGAAATACGAATCCGAAGCCGTCACGTTTTCGTTGTATTCTTTTACGCACTTCCCGAGTTCAAACGCTTTAAGCGCCCTCTTCGAATCCTTTGGCGAAACCGTAATCACGGCCTTGGCCTTTTTTGCGTAATTACGAACGACTTCTTCATAAGCCTTGTCTTTGTACATACCCATTATATATATCAGGTTTCGATTTGTAAAATATAAGTTAAGATTGTCAAAAAGCACCCTTGCGGCATCGAAATTATGGGCTCCGTCAAGAATGAAAGTACGGTCTTTTTCGATTATTTCAAAACGCGAGGGCCAATTTGCGTTTTCAAAAGCATTACGCAACGCCCTGTCTTTAATGTCATATCCTTCGTCCCGAAGAATGCTTATCGCATCCAAAACACAGACAGCATTGTCAATCTGATTTAATCCAAGAAGCGAGAGCCTTATATTCTCAAATTCTTTATAGGAAATAAGCTGGTAAAATCTTTTGTTCTTTTTTTCGGTTTTGGCTTTAACCTTTCCTTTGTCGCTTTTTAAAACCCTTGTATTTTTGACATTTTCGGATACATATTCGTCAAAATAATTTTCGACTTCCAAAGTCTGTGCGGCCAAAAGAACATTTTTTGAAGTATCCTTTATTATTCCGAACTTATGTAAACTTATTTTCTTTAATGTATCACCTAAAAAGTCGGTATGATCGATGCTGATGGACGTGATTATGTCAACCAAACTGTTTTTAACCGCATTGGTTGCGTCAAGCTTTCCGCCCATTCCGCATTCAAGGATAATGATTTCGCATTCTTTTTCCTTGAAAATCAAAAGTGAAAGAACAAATTCGATTTCAAAAGCAGTGGCTTTTAAATCATTCTTTTCGACGGTTTCGATTATTTGAGATAAATGCCCGGCCCAGACGGTTTTGGGAACAATCTTTCCGTTTACGAGAATTATTTCTCTCTCATCCAAAACGGCAGGCGATAAAAAACGGCCGACCTTGATTTTGTTTTTAAATAAAGTCTGCTCCAAAAGATAACCGACGCTTCCTTTTCCGTTGGTACCGGCTATATGTATAATCGGAAAATCGTTATCGGGTCTTTTATAAGCGTCAAGAAGTCTGTTCACTTCATCCAGACCCGGAACGCTTCCCATATTCTTTCTTCTGTTTTCGAGCCATTCGCGGCATTCGTCGTAATTCATGTATTTTCCCTGTATAAGTTTTTCATTCGAAAAAAGCAATACTCAAGTAAAAAGAGCAGGTAAACCTGCTCTTTGTCAGCAATCTTCAGCGATGTCATCAACATCTTGTGCTCCGATATTAAGTGTGTTGAGCGTCCTTCTTTTAAGTCTGGCTTCCTCGGAATATTTAAGGATGAAATCCTTCGTTTCCTTTGAGTTTTTGATATTATGCAAATAAAGTTTAGGATGTGTGGTATCGCCCGTATAACATACAACGCAACCCAATCCGAAGAGTCTTTGCATAAAATTTCTCTTGAGTTCGACGTCCTGAATTTTGTACATATAACAGTCGTCTTCGACTTTGTTCAAAAAGCCGGACTCGATCGTAAGAATATCGGTTTTTACGATATATTTGGTAAATGTAAAAGGAAGTCCGAAAAGGAGCCACCTTTTCTTTTCAACCACCTGCTTGTTTTCTTCTGAATTTTCCATATCCGTCCCCAAAATTATCTTGATACTTTAAACGATGCCCAGGAATACTGCTGCATATATTCGCCCATAAAAGCTTTAATTGCGGATGATTTGCCTTTTTCGAAATCATATCTGTCGCATTTAACCCTGTCGGGATTGATTGCATAATAATTTCTCTTCTTTACGACAATGTCTCCGATACCGGCTTCATTGAGAGAACGGGTCATTTCCCTGTAAATCTTGTTGATATAATCCTCGACTCTTCTGTCATATTCCTGATTGGGGAAAAGAATCGAAGCGATTTCTTTCTTTGTTACGCCGGCACCCTTTCTGTCAATAAGGTAAGCAAGAAGCTCTTTGGATCTTGTTCTCTTAAATACGATTGAATCGCCTTTTGCGTATACGTCGAAATTGCCGAAGGTTTTAACGTAAACATCATATGTGTTCTTGTCTTCTTCGATGGGATTGCGAAGGTTTCTCATTTCTTCCGCAATCTTAACCGAAGTCACGGGCTTTAAAACATATCCGCTTGCACGAACTTCAAACGCATTTTTGGTATATTCGGAATAACCTGTCACGAAAACAATGTTTATCTTGGGATTGAATTTTTTTGCTTCGTAAGCAAGTTCAATACCGTTGATGTCTCGCATTTCAATATCAAAAAAGCAGACATCGCAACTGTTTTCCGCTATATAATCAAGTACATCTCTGCCGTTACGAAACGAAATAACTTCGGCATTGGGTTCAGCTTCTTTTATTGCATCGACAAGAACTTCCAATGCTATGATTTCATCATCTGCAGCTATAATCTTCATCTGTCTGACTCTCCTAACATTATTTATCTTTTTACCCCATCGCTCTAATTTTACTACAATTGATTCTTGATTTCAATTATTTGAAGTGGTATCATAGGAAAAATGAATTTAATAGGAGAAACTATATGCGTCACTTAATGAGTCCTTTGGATTTTTCGGTCGAAGAACTTGACAGATTGTTCAACCTCGCCAACGACATCGAAAAAAACAAAGAAAAATACTCCAAAGCCTGTGTAGGTAAAAAACTAGCCACATGTTTTTATGAACCAAGTACAAGAACAAGACTCAGTTTCGAGTCCGCAATGCTCTCTCTCGGAGGAAACGTTTTAGGATTCTCCGATGCCAATTCATCCTCAGCTGCCAAAGGCGAAAGCGTTTCCGATACAATTCGAATGATATCCTGCTACGCCGATATATGCGCCATGAGACATCCAAAGGAAGGCGCACCGATGGTAGCTTCCACTCACAGTAAAATTCCCGTTATTAACGCCGGCGACGGCGGTCATCAGCATCCCACCCAGACATTAACAGATCTATTGACAATCCGTTCCTTAAAAGGACGTTTGAATAATTTCACCATCGGACTTTGCGGAGACCTCAAATTCGGTCGTACGGTCCATTCTCTTATAAATGCTTTATCCAGATACGACAATATCAAATTCATCTTTGTATCTCCGGAAGAATTAAGAATTCCCGAATATATTACGGATAATCTCAAAGAAAAAGACATTCCTTACGAGGAAGTTATTTCGCTCGAGGAAGTAATGCCCCGTCTCGATCTTTTATACATGACGAGAGTTCAGAGAGAAAGATTCTTCAACGAGGAAGATTACGTTAGATTAAAAGACTTCTACATCCTGAACAAAGAAAAAATGGCCCTTGCCAAAGAAGACATGCTGGTACTTCACCCGCTTCCGAGAGTAAACGAAATATCCGTGGAAGTGGACGATGACGAAAGAGCCGTATATTTCAAGCAGGTTCAGTACGGTGTATATGTAAGAATGGCACTTATACTCACGCTTCTTGAGATAGATGTCGACAATCTGTAATCATATTAAACTTAAGTTTATTTCATGAAAGGATAAAACATATGCTTAACGTAGGAAAGATACACGAAGGTTTCGTGCTCGACCATATCAAGGCAGGCAAAAGTCTCTCTTTGTACCATCATCTTCAGCTTGACAAAAAAGACTGCACGGTCGCAATGATCATGAATGCCAAGAGCGAAAAAATGGGCAAAAAGGACATTCTCAAAGTCGAATGCGATATTGAAGAACTCGATATGGACGTACTCGCCGTAATAGATCACAACATTACGGTAAACGTTATAAAAGACGGCGAAATCGTTGCGAAAAAAGAGCTTGTCCTTCCAAAGGAAATAAGAAATATTTACAAATGCAAAAACCCCCGCTGCATAAGCAGTATCGAACAGGAACTTCCCCAGATTTTCGTCCTCGACGAAAAGAAGGAAGTTTACAGATGCAAATATTGCGAAGAAAAAACAAGACAGGAATTATAATCAAAAACCCCGACAAAAATGTCGGGGTTTTTTATTTCGTTTCTTTCTAAACAAGACTGATTATTTCTTCTTTAGGAGCCTTTGCTTTTTCTATGCTCTTTGCATAAAGCACGGGACCCTCTCCGTTATAATCCTTCCAGAATTCGACTTTCAGTTCCGCGGTAATATTAATCCAGTCGCCTTTCGAATAATTCTCGGCTTCTTTTGTTTTGCAGATAAATCCCAGAAATGCGATATCATCCGCACAACAAGTCATGGCTGAACGGCCCGGAACCAAAAGGCCTTCGGGAAAATCATCGGGCTTAACGACCTGCGCAAGGAATTTAACCGTTTTTCCGTTGTATCTGTCAAGATTGTCGAGACAGTCGAAAAACCATATTCCGTAGGTTTCGTCAACAAGTTCAATGACCGGAGCGTTAACGTCAAACGGAAGCTCTTCGTCAAGTGTCGTGTTTATTTCACCCTTTGAATCCTCAAATACGATTTCAGCATTTCTGTTTAAAGCCATCACGTTTCTTTTGTAAGTCGGAAGTTCTTTGTTTAAACCGTCGCATCTGTTGAAAATGATGAGCTCCGATTTTTTTACCATATCGGAAATAAGAGAACGCATATTGGCAAAATACATCGAAAAAGTCGATGCGTTGATTACCGTAACCTGCTGCGCAAGTTTCCAGTGCCAGGGCATTTTAAGATCCGACATCTGCCACATTCCGTTATATTCTATAATGATTCTCTCGGGTTTGTGTTTCTTTTCGAAATTAAGAAGCGTGGTGCTGTTTAAATCTTCTTTATTCTCAATCACTTCAACAACCGTATGTGTTTTTCTTAAAATCTCTTCTTCGATTTCGACTTCGCCTTCCTCGCAGAGTATCAAAAGCGTGGTGTTGGTCGTCTGAAAATACGGCTGGGTAATCGTAAATTTTATGAATTCTGTTTTACCGGCTTCAAGAAACCCGTTAATAACAAAAACATTTTTCATTTCAGAACAGTTCCTTTATCTTTTCTTCGTTGAGTTTTGATCCGATAACAACAACCTTTCCGGTAACTTCGGGGCTTCCGGGTCTGACATTTCTCTCTTCGGGAACATAGTCAAAGTAAATAAAGCCGCCGTCCTTATCGTATACCATGCCTTTGGAACGAAGGATTATGCCGTAAGTTTCGTTATCGTCAAATTTGGATAATATTTCGTTAATCTGATCGCTGCTGTATGATTTTGCCGTTTCGAATCCGATGCTTGTAAATACTTCATCCGCATGATGATGGTGATGACCGTGGTGATGGCATTCGCACTCGGGATCGTCGCACTCTCCGTCATGATGATGGTGATGATGTTCATGTTCGTCATCATCGTCGTCGTGATGGTGGTGATGGCATTCGCATTCGGGATCGTCGCATTCTCCGTCATGATGATGGTGGTGTTCATGTTCATCTTCATCGTCGTGATGGTGATGATGGCATTCGCATTCGGGATCGTCGCATTCTCCGTCATGATGGTGGTGATGTTCGTGTTCATCGTCGTGATGGTGGTGATGGCATTCGCATTCGGGATCGTCGCATTCTTCGCCGTGATGATGAGCCATTTCTTTTTTCATTTCTTCGAGAAGTTCTTCTTCAAGACTCTTTCCGGCTTCGTATGTTTTAAGAATCTGCTCTCCCGTCAACTTGTCCCAGGGAGTGGTGATAATTGTCGCTTTTTTGTTGTGTTCGCGAAGAAGAGCTACTGCTTCGTTTAATTTTTCTTCGGAAACATTCTGGGTTCTCGAAAGAATAATCGTACCTGCGGCTTCAACCTGATTGATGAAGAATTCGCCGAAGTTCTTAATGTACATTTTGCATTTCGAAACATCTACAACTACAACTGCCGCGTTTAACGCCACATCCGTCATGTTTTCCTTGGCTTCGAGATCCGCTACCGCTTTGATGACATCGGAGAGTTTACCCACACCCGAGGGCTCGATAAGGATTCTTTCGGGAGAATATGTTTTGATGACTTCTTTTAAGGATGCCCCGAAATCTCCGACAAGAGAACAGCAGATACAGCCCGAGTTCATCTCTTTTATTTCGATTCCGGCTTCTTTTAAGAAACCGCCGTCGATTCCGATTTCACCGAATTCGTTTTCGATGAGAACCACTTTTTCTTTGTTAAGCACTTCTTTTAACATTTTCTGAATGAAAGTTGTTTTTCCGGCGCCCAGAAATCCGGAAACGATATCGATTTTTGTCATATATATTCATTTCCTTTCAAAACAAATTTTAACGGGTAAGAATGATGCGAAACCGCTTTTCATCTCACCCGTTTAAATATTATATCATACAAGTCAAATACTTGCATTTTGTTATTCGTTTATAAATATAAGTTCGGTATCGCGATCCACCATTATTTCATATCCGCCTTTATAAACGGTGGATTCGAAATTTCCGTCCGGCCTTTTTACTTTCCAGTTGCCCGTAGGAAGTTTGTATTTTACGTTTGCTTTAAGTTTTAAATTCTTGTTCGGCACTACGGTTTTGTTTTTAAGCCAAAGTGCGGAAACCACAAAAGTCTTTGTTTCAGTATGTCCCGCTTTGTCGGTACAGACCAAAACATATTCGAGCGTATCCCCGTCGGGATCTATGTAAATTTTACATGTTTTTCCGATAAAGTTTATTTCTTCGCCGTTTAAAGTCACCTTCGCCAGATTGTCATCGCTGACGTCAAAAGAAAAGTCATCGGAATAATATTCTTCACCTTCTTCGACATCCGAAACCTGCGGCTTTCGGTTATCGATTTTGTAATCAGAAATCGATACCGCATCGGTTATTTCTCCGGTATCGGATTTTTTCAGATAAAAACTTCTTACATTCTGTTCTTCTCCGAGGGTCAAAAATTCAGCGAAAGGTCCGTTAATGCTTTTTGAAATCAAATATCCTTCGGCAGGAATTATCGTAATATCCGTTATATAAAAATCATTGTCGCCCTTCTCGCCTTCAATCGTTGCCGCAACGGAGGGAGTCGGAAGATATTCTATCGAAAAGTCTTTGGATAAAACAAGTTCCTTATATTCGTCGTTTGCGGGAAAAGTCACTTCCACCAGATAATTCCCGACACCCGAAGGCGCACCGTTTAGATAATTTCCGGTTGATTTGTTTTTATATTTTATTACGGCTTTCGAGGCATCGTTTGTGGGAGAAGAAATCTTAACGTCATACTTTCCGCCAAAATATGCCTTGCTCACTTCAACAGAACCGCTGCCATCCTTTAAAACTTTGTCTTCGGATATTTCGGCAGTAACCGTTATGGTACCGGATAAAGACGCATATCCTTCGGGTTTTATCATGAATTTGCTTTCTATCTTCCCTTTTTTCGTGCAATCTGACTTTAAACCTACTCTGAGATTTAATACATGATTCGGTTCAACCTCATAATAGATTGTATTTCCGTCCTCCGCAAAAGGAAAATCGGAATCGATCGTAAATTCATTATCCGTCGGAAACTCTATGGCATATCTGAAAGGAAATACGGAATCGTTTGCAAAAGATATCTCTTTTGCAGGTGCATCTTCAATCTTTTTAATTTCGCCGAGATTCACCGCCCTGTTTAAATTCGTATCGTTTATGATAATATGTCCGCTTCTGTTGCTTTCGATATCATATTCGCCTCTCGAAAGCTGCGAACTGTTCCAAACCATCACCCTGACACTCGAACCCGTATTGTTTTCGACAAAAGTTTCATCCGTAAGTCCGATATTTTCGTTGGGATCAAATGAAGAATACGGATTTTGCATGAAAACTATTCTTTCGACATAACCGCAGATATTTTCCGAAGGAAAGCAGTTAACAAAACCGTCGGAATGTTCTATCCTTACTTCGCCGTCAATCCTTCCGCGATTCGAAACGCCCTTTCCCGATGAAAAGGAATTTGAGATATTTACGTTTCCGTTTATTTTTCCGTTATCTGAAATATTGCATTCAGCACCGTTGCCTGCGCTGACATTTCCGATAATGCTTCCGTCAACATTCAGAATTCCTTCCAAAATGATTTCGTCAGCCTCTATTTTACCCGTCGAAGAGATATCGACCCTTCCGTTTATATGAACGGTATTCGCTCGAAGACTGCCGTTTATTTTAAGAGTATTGCAAAAGTCTTTTTCCACACCCGAAACCGTTGTTTTGCATCTTGTATCTATATAAACATTTTGTGCCGAGAGCAAAGTACCCGATAAAAGTGTCATATCTCCCGCCGAAGTATCGGCACCTTCGGGATAAACATACGTTCCGCCTTCGTAAACCACAAAAGTCACATTGTCATATGCGGTATCGTATAAAATATCATACGCAGTCAACATGGAATAGGTATGATCTTCACCCAAAGCTGCTTTTACATGCAAAGGATATAAAACCGGATTCAAAAGAAGAACCCAGACAGCCGATAAAGCAATATATTTTTTTATTCTTGTTTTATTGCCCATATACATCCTTAATATTCATTCACCCGATAATTTCAAAATATATATAAAAAGATTTCGGATGTTTTCACCCGAAATCTTAGTTTTATTTTTTATATTTCGAAAATTATTGCAATTAAGCGATTTTGCTCTTTGCGATTTCAGAAAGGCTCTTGAAACCTTCTGCATCGTTTACAGCCATCTCAGCAAGCATCTTTCTGTTGATATCGATGTTTGCGAGTTTAAGACCGTACATAAATTTGCTGTATGAAAGTCCGTTCATTCTTGCTGCTGCATTGATACGTGCAATCCAGAGTCTTCTGAACTGTCTCTTGTTCTCCTTACGTCCTGCATAAGAAGAAGCAAGTGCTCTCATAACCGACTGCTTAGCTACACGATACTGTTTGGATCTTGCTCCTCTGTAGCCCTTAGCAAGCTTTAATACTCTATTATGTTTTTTCTTGGCATTTAAGCCACCTTTAATTCT